>MDTG01339136.1_pt1 | contig 57643 bp, 31 predicted proteins | sample 811421 | NCBI WGS metagenome assembly MDTG01 (sample SAMN05326645, study PRJNA326480) | marine metagenome | isolation source: seawater | place: Pacific Ocean: South East | collected 2011
CCTGCACCAGCGCGCTCCGCGTCGCGGGCGGCAGCGCCTCGAGCGCCGCCAGCTCGCCCAGGATCGCGCTCACCGCGCCGGGGACAGCGTCCGCCTCTGCTGAGATCCACGTCGCCAAGGGCGCGTAGAGCGTAGCCTCGCGAGCCAGGGGGCCCGCGCCGGCCGCGTTCGCCAGGGCCTCGAGCAGGGGCGCCGGCTCGCCCGGCCCGAGCGCGGTCAGCCACCTCGGCAGCACGCCCCCCAGCGCGGGGATCGGGTCGTCCCCGCGAGCGCAGAGCTCGCCCGCCCAGTCGAGGATCGCTCCCAGGCGTTCTCCCGCCGGCTCAGCCAGCGCGGCCAAGGCGTCTGCCAGCGCGCCGGACTCGGGAGGCGGGACGAGCGCCGCCGTGGCCTCGCGCAGCGCGCAGACCCCGGAGAGCACCGAGACGTCCGCCTGGGCGAGGAACTTCGGGGCGGCCCGCGCCAGGATCGGCGCCGGGTCGATCCCTCGACCCCCGAGGCGCTCGCTCAGGTCGAGCACCGCGCGCAGCCGCTCCAGGTCCCCAGCGCAAGCGCCGGCCGCCGCCGAGAGCCCGTGGCTCAGGGTCTGGTAGGGATCGACCCCGCCCTGCGAGAGGATCTCCAGCTGCCCCTCGACCCGCTCCAGGAGCGCGCGCCAGCCGGCGGGCTCTCCCTGGAGCGCCCGCCCGAGCGAGGGCAGGGCGTAGGTGCAGAGGGTCGCGAGGTCCACACCGCGCGCGTGCAGGCGCAGGAGCAGCTGCTCCAGCTCGCCCAGCAGCTCAGCGAAGAGCGCGGCGTCCTCGCCGGCCACCCGCTTCAGCGCGGGCAGCCCACCCGCCAGGGGCCTCCAGGGGTCGAGCCCCGCGGCGACCAGGCGCAGGCCCACGTCCAGCGCCTCCCCCGCCAGCTCGGGCTCAGCTCCCAGCTGGCCGCGGATCGTCCCGACTCCGTATTCGAGCAGCGGACCAGGGTCGCGGCCGGCCTGCGCCTGAGCCAAGGCCAGGTCCAGCAGCCGCTCCCGGTCGAGCTCCACCAGGTGGGGCAGCCCGTAGCGGAAGGTCAGCATCGGCGAGATGCCGTGCTGGCGCAGGGCGCGGACCAGCTCGCCGATCCGCTCCAGCGCGCGGGCGAAGGCCGCGTCCTCGGGCTCGGCGTAGCGCAGCGGCCCCACGACCCAGTGCAGGAAGGGGCCCGGGTCGAGCCCCTCGTCCGCGAGCTCCTGCGCGAGCCCCAGCACGAGGGTCCCCGCCGCGGGGTCGAAGCCCGCCAAGGTCGGGACCCCGCCGCCGAGGGTCTCGTGCGGGTTCACCCCCGCGACGGCCAGGGCCCACGCCAAGGGCAAGACCTCTTCGCGCAGCCAGTCGACCTCGGCGCAGGCGGAGAGCGCGGCGGTCAGCCCATACTCCAGCACCGGATAGGGCGAGAGGTCTGCCCCGACCAGGGCCTCCACCAGCTCGCCCAGCTCGAAGAGCGCCCGCGGGACCCGGGCCAGGTCCACGGCGCCGAAGGTCCGCAGGGTGGCCTCGAACCCGAGCAGGATCGGCAGACTCAGCGAGACCCCCAGCCCGTCCAAGGCCCTGAGCGTCTCGCCCAATGCGCCGTGGACCCGCGCCAGCTCGTCCGCGTCGGCGCAGATCGAGATGGCGCCGGGGAGCGCGAGGTGGATCGTCTCGTGGGGGTCGATCCCTTCCCGCCCCAGCTCGAGCGCGAAGTCGAGCGCAGGCGCGAGGAGCTCCGCTCGCGCCCTCTCGCGCGCGGCCTGAGCCAGACGAGGCACGCCGCGCTGCAGTCCAGCCGCGTCGTTGTAGCCGCGCGCGGCGAAGACCCGGGCGAGCTCGGAGACCCGCGGGAGCAGCTCGCGAAAGAGCTCGGGCCGACCCGCGCAGGCCTCGGCCAAGGGGCGCGCGCCGAAGTGGAAGGGCGTCCAGGGACTGACCTCTGCCTGGTGCAGCTCCCGCAGCAACCCCTCGAGGGCCGCGCCCGTCTCCTCGTCCCGCGGAAGAGGCTCCTCGGCGCCCCCGCCGTGCAGCGCGCGCAGGATCCGCGCGCCCTCGAGCAGGAGCTGCTCCGGCTCGATCCCCTCGCGCCGCAGCGCCTCGGCGCGGGCCTCCAGTCCTCCGCTCACGGGAGCCTCCAGATCTCAGCGACGGGGCCGCACGCGCAGCCCCAACCACGCCCCCAGGCCCGCGCCCAGGGCGCCGAAGGCCAGCACCCTCCACAGCGAGGACCCGCGCCCGCCCCGGTAGGCGCGCAGGTCCGCGCCCGCGGGTGAGCTGGCGATCGGGTGCTCCTGGCGGAAGGCGCGCAGGAAGTCCGGCGCGCTGGGGTCGGCTCCCGCCGCGAGCTGCTCGGCCTCCCACGCGGCCTGCGCCGCCTGGTGCGCCTCGCCCCGCGCCAGCTCCTCCTGGTGCTCACGGCGCAGCTCGGTCGCGGAGACCTGCAGGTCCTCGGCCAGGAGCGCTTGGCGCGCCTTGCAGTAGGCGCTCAGGCGCTCGCGCACCTCTGCCCGCGGGGAGAAGCGCTGGGCCATCCCCAGGGCGCGCTCGTAGGCGGTCCAGGCCAGGCGACGCTGACCCACGCGCTCCATGATCGACCCGAGCGCCAACGCGAAGTGCGGGTTCGGGCCGCCCCCGAGCATCCACATCCCCAGCATCCCCAGGGTCGGCTCGTCGAAGGGCACCTGGTCGATGCGCGGCTCTTCCATTCCGCGACCGCGGGGCGGGCCGGCGCGCGTCTGGTCGAAGGTCCCGCGGGGGAAGCTGCCCACCCGCTCGGCGTAGCCCGACTCGTTGCCGACGCGCGGGATCAGACGGCGCACCCGCAGGCGCTGCTCGAGCGAGAGGCCCTCGAGGCTCCCGCGCTCGCGCAGCACGCTGCGCGTCTCCCGCAAGGCCCACGTGCCGCCCCCGCGCAGCTCGGCGTAGTCGAAGGGCCGCTCGGGGTCGAGCTGGTGCCCGACCAGGTCGAAGCTGGCGGCGAAGGAGGGGTCCTCGGCGACGACCAGGAAGTGGCGGATCGCGTGGACCTGCCAGGCCTCGCGCCCGAAGTGCGCTCCAGGGTTGAGCGCCAGGGCTCGCTCGACCTCCTGCAGACCTCGCTCGACCGCGCGCCGAGCCGCCTCGTCTCCCTGCAGACAAGCGGAGAAGTGAGCGTGGACGCGGAAGGTACCCAGGTTGGCGTAGGTCCGATAGTAGGCGGCGCGCAGGGGCTCCAGCTCGAGCTCCGTGGCGTGGAAGCGCTGTCGATCCGCGAGGTCGAGCTCGGCGGTGCGCACCTCAGCGAGCGCCGCCCCCTGCTCGGCCGTCCAGAACAGGGCCGCGGGCTTCGCGCGCGGGCGCGGCTCGTCGGGCCAGCGCTCCTTCAGCAAGGCCAGCTTGCGTTCGAGGACCTCGATCGCCTCCTGGGGTCGGCCGAGCTTGTCGAGCCCCGCGCCGAGGTCGTCGAAGTGGAGCAGGTCGTCGAGGTTCGCCTTCTCGGCGACCAGCTCGGCCAGCGCCGCGCGCGCCCGCTCGTTGCGAGCCTGGAAGTAGGCCTCGCCGTGGCGCGCGTAGCGCTGGTGGATCACGTCGTGGACCATCGCCATGCGCAGCGCGGTCCCCCCCTCGCTGGCGGGGACCCGATAGGGCAGCGGGACCATGGACTGAGGCGGCTTGCCGCCCGGCAGGATCACGCCGAGGAAGAGCCCCAGCACGCCGACCAGCGCAGCGACGAGGAGGACCACCGCCAGGCGGCGCCCTCGCGAAGGAGGTGGGGTCACGCGGCGGCGATCGCCGCTCCCTGCAGGGCCTTCCAGGCCGCGCCCCCGACGCCGAACGAGCCGAGCGCCGTCAGCGCCATGTAGAGCAGCGAGTCCTCGTCCTCCGCGGGGCGGGCCTCGTCCTGCTCGTAGCCGCGCCGGAACTCGTCCTCCTCGCGCTGCACCTCTCGGTCGTTGATGCAGGCCAGGGCGGGAGTGGCGGTCAGGAACGAGCCGGCCAGCAAGCAGGCGGTCAGCAGCAAGGCGCGCATGGGGAGCTCCCCTCCTCCGGGTGCGGGCTCAGCATAGCGCAGCGAGCGCGCCTACTCCAAGCCGAGCTTCTTGCGCACGCGGCGCCGGCGCTGCGTGTCGGTCTCGAGCCGGCGCTTGCGGCGGGTGGTGCTGGAGGGGCCGACCCGGCGCGCGCGGAAGCGCGCGAACTCGTCGCCGCGCTCGAGCTCCCGCGCCCGCTCCGCGGCGCGCGCGAGCTGCTCCTCCTCGGCCCGCTGCCGCTCGCGGCGCTCGGCCGCCAGCCCTTCCTCCAGCTTGCGCCGCAGCTCCTGGCGCCGAGCCTTCGCGGTCTGCTGCTCGCGACGGCGCTGCGCCGCCTCCTCCTGCCGGCGCTCCTGCTCACGGGCCGCCAGCCGCGCCTGCAGGTTCGCCGCCAGGCGCTCGACCGAGTTCGAGTTCGGAGCGTCGACGGGGAGCCGGGGCGAAGCGTCAGCAGGCTCGTCGCGGGGAGCCGCGCTCGCCTCGGCGCCCTCCTCCAGCGCGATCTTCTCGGCGCGGAACTTGGCGAAGGGATCGTCGCTCGCCAGCTGCTGGGCTTCGTAGGCCTCCCGCTCGCGCCGGCGGCGCTCGGCCTGGTCGCTCAGGCGCTCGCTGCGCCGGCGCTCGCGCCGAGCCGCGACCTCGGCCTCCCGGCGCGCGATCCGCTCGGCGCGCTCCCGCCGGCGCTGCTCGATCGCAGCGCGGGCCTGGTCCTGGGCCTGCGCCTGCTCGGCGCGCTGGCGCAGGAGGCGCTCCTCGAAGGCGCGCAGGCGGGCCGCCTTGCGCTCGTCCTCGCGGGCCGGTCCCGCGTTGGCCTGAGGGGTCGCGCCAAAGAAGGGTTCGTCCGTGCTCATGGCCGAGTGAGAAGCGAAGGCTGCTCCAGCCGAAGTCCTTTGCTCTCGGAGGGCGAGTCACCCCTTTCCGCCCGAGCGTAAGGTCTCCCTGCACTCGACCAGGCATTGTCTCACCATGACTTAGAGTGCCGCGTCCCCAGCGGAGCGGTCGAGCTTGTGTATGCACCTCGATCCCCCGCACCCCACCCCAGTTTGGAGGCTCCATGGCTCGCACCTGGCGCTCACTGGCCCTGCTCCCCGCCCTCTCGGCGCTCCTCCTCGCTGCCGGCTGCCCCGGCGGCAGCGGCAAGTCCGACGCGCCGGACTCCGAGGTCGGCGGCGTCGGAGAGGTCCAGAGCGGCTTCGTCGCCGTCGGCTCGACCGAGAAGGGGAACGAGGACGAGGGCCCCGTGTTCGGGCTGCGGGAGTCCGCGCCGCCGAGCGGGGCTGGCTATCAGCCCGTCCCCGCGGCCGACGCCAAGACCCTCCCCGAGGCGGACACCAAGACCCTGCTGGGGCGCCTGCCCGAGCTGGAGCCCGCCCAGACCAAGGACTTCGCCCGCCGCGAGGGGCCGCCTCCGCCCAAGCTGACCGGCGACACGATCAAGACGCCCTTCCCGCCGCCCGCCAAGCCCGACGCTCCTCCGGCGGCCGAGCCTGGCCCCCTGAAGGTGCTCCGCTATCAGCCCGAAGGTGACGTGCCCCTCGCGCCGCACGTGTCGCTGAGCTTCAGCCGGCCCATGGTCGCGCTCGGCTCGGTCGGACACCTGGCCGAGGGCCCCTTCCCCGCCAAGCTCAGCCCGACCGTCCCCGGGCGCTGGCGCTGGCTCGGGACCCGGACCTTGGTGTTCGAGCCCGAGGCCGAGCGCTTCCCGATGGCGACCGAGTTCCAGGTCGAGGTGCCGGCCGGGGTCGCGGCGGCCGACGGAACCCAGCTGGGCGAGGCGCTGCGCTGGAGCTTCCGCACCCCCGCGCCCAAGGTCGTGGCGAGCTCGCCCCAGGGCGGGCCGACCGTGCTCGAGCCCCTGCTCATGGTGCGCTTCGATCAGCGCGTGGACCCCGAGGCCGTGCTCGCCTCGATCAAGGTCAGCGCGCAGGGCGAGCCGATCGCCCTCCGCCTGGCGAGCGAGGAGGAGCGCGCCGGTCGGGTGATCCCGCAGCCCGAGCGCGCGCTGCTCTTCAAGCCCGCCGCTCCGCTCCCCGGCGACCAGCAGATCCGCGTGGACGTCGGCCCCGGCACGCCCTCGGCCGAGGGCCCGCGCCGGAGCGAGCAGCCCCACAGCTTCTCCTTCCGCACCTACGGTCCGCTGAAGATCGTCCGCCACCGCTCCGGCTGGGGCCGCGACTGCCCCCCGGGCGCGCCCTTCACGATCGAGTTCAACAACCCCCTCGACGCCAAGGCCTTCGCCAAGTCGAGCTTCGCCTTCGACCCCGAGATCGAGGCCCTCGACGTGGCCTGCCACGGGCGCAGCGTGGTCCTGCGCGGCTTGACCCGCGCCAACACCCGCTACACCTGCACCGTCTCGGCCAAGCTCCTCGACCGCTTCGGGCAGACCCTGGGCCAGGACCGCTCGCTCACCTTCCAGACCACCGCGCCCCACCCGCAGCTGAGCGGGATCGGCCAGCAGGTGCTGATCCTCGACCCCTCGGGCGACCCCGAGCTCGAGGTGCGCTCGATCGCGATCCCCAAGCTCCAGGTCCGGATCTATCGCGTGAACCCGGAGCGCGACTGGCAGCGCTTCCAGGCCTGGAAGCGCGGTCGCCACAACCGCGGCGGCCCGCCGCCCGCCCCAGGCGCGACCGTGTTCGACGAGGTCGTCGACGTGCCCGGCTCGGACGAGGCCTGGGTCAAGACGAAGGTCGACATCTCGCGGGCGCTCACCAAGGGGACCGGCCACGCCGTCGTGAGCGTCGAGCCCTACACCTGGAAGAACCGCTGGAAGCCGCGGGTCGACGTGTGGGTCCAAGCCACCCAGCTCGGCGTGAGCACGGCCCACGACGCCAAGGAGGCCCTGGCCTGGGTCACGCGCCTGAAGGACGGCTCGCCCGTCGGCGGCGCGCAGGTGCGCTTCCTCGGCGGCGCCGCGGTCAGCGCGGACGACAGCGGCCTGGCCCGCCTGCCCCTCGGCGGGCGACGCGAGGTGCTCCTCGCCAGCCACGGAGGCGACACCGTGCTCCTGCCGGGCTACTGGCGCTCGAGCAATCCGGGCGTGAGCCTGCGCTGGTTCAGCTTCGACGACCGGCACCTCTACCGGCCCAAGGAGACCGTCAAGGTCAAGGGCTGGGTGCGCCGCTACGACTCGGCCGAGGGGGGCGACATCCTCCCGCTCGGCGCGGCGCCCCGCGGTGACTGGCGCGTCGTCGACGCGCACGGACAAGAGATCGCCAAGGGCCGGGCCGAGTTCGACGCCTGGGGCAGCTTCACGCTCAGCTTCGAGCTCCCCGACACGATCCACGTCGGCCAGGCGCGCCTCTACTTCTCGGCGGGCCACGCGCACACCTTCCAGGTCGCCGAGTTCCGCCGCCCCGAGTTCGAGGTCGAGGCCAGCGTCGGCAGCGCCGGGCCTCACTTCGGCGGTGAGGCGCTGACCCTCAGCGCCAAGGCCAGCTACTTCGCCGGCGGCGCGCTGCCCAACGCGCCCGTGAAGTGGAAGGTCGAGGCTCGCCCGGGCAGCTTCACGCCCCCCAACCGGAGCGAGTTCGCCTTCGGCAACTACGTCCCCTGGTGGGCGCGCCACAGCTACGGCCGCCTGAGCCGCGGGCGGCACGCCCGCTTCGGCCCCAGCCACCCCCCGGCCCTCCACACTCAGCACCTCGCCGGCCGGACCGGCGCGACCGGCAAGCACCACGTGGCGGTCGACCTGCGCGCCACCACCACGCCGCTCACGATCAGCGCCAGCGCGACGGTCCAGGACGTGAACCGCCAGGCCTGGGCCGGCTCGACCACGGTCCTCGTCCATCCCGCCGAGGTCTACGTCGGGCTCAAGCTCGCCTCGCCCTACGTGGGCAGCGGCCGGGACCTGATCCTCGACGCGCTCGTCGTCGACCACGACGGAGCCGCGGTCAGCGGACGCGAGGTCGTGGTCGTGTTCGAGAAGATGCGCTGGACCTGGGAGCAGGGTCGCTACGTCGAGCAGGCGGTGTCCCGGCTCGAGCGCAAGCTGACCTCCGGCGAGGAGGCCGCGCGCGTCGTCGTCAAGAAGCCCAAGGGCGGCTTCTATCGCATCAAGGCCACTGTCCGCGACGCCAAGGGCCGCGAGAGCCTGACCACCAGCCAGGTGTGGGTCGCGGGCGGCGAGGGCCCCAGCTCGCGCAAGGTCGAGGAGGAGCGGGTGACCCTGATCCCCGACCGCCAGAGCTACCAGGGCGGCGACAAGGCCAACCTGCTGGTGATCGCGCCCTTCGCCCCCGCCGAGGGCCTGCTGACGCTGCGCCGCTCGGGGATCGTCGAGACCCGGCGCTTCCACATGAAGGACTCGACCACGGTGCTCGAGGTCGAGATCAGCGACGAGCACGTGCCCAACCTCGAGGCCCACGTCTCGCTCGTCGGCCAGAAGCTCCGCTCCGGCGAGAAGAAGCGCACGCGCCCAGCCTTCGCCGCGGGCCAGGTGACGCTGAAGGTCCCGCCGACCCGGCGCAGCCTCAGCCTGAGCGTCAACCCGGCGCACAAGGAGCTGGTCCCCGGCAGCGAGACCTCGGCCGAGGTCGTGGTCCTCGACCACGAGGGCAAGCCGGTCCCCGGCGCCCAGGTGGCGCTCGCGGTGGTGGACGAGGCGATCCTCAGCCTCTCGGGTCACAGCCAACCCGATCCCCTCGCGGTGTTCTATGCGCCGCGTCCTGCCGGAGCGAGCGACGCCCGCGTGCGCGCCTTGCTCCGCCTGCAGGCGCCCAAGCTCCCCGAGGAGCAAGCCCGGCTCGAGGAGGCGGAGGCCAAGTCCGAGTCCTTGCGCGGCAACGCCATGGCCGACGGCGCGCCCGCTCCCGGCGCTCCCCGCCGCAGCCGCTCCAAGGGCCGCGCCCAGGACGCGTTTGGCGCGGGTGAGGGCGGCGGGGGTGGAGGCGGGAGCGGCCTGGCCGGGCCCGCGATCGACCTCCGCAAGGACCTGCGCGCCCTGGCGGTGTTCGCCCCGGCGCAGGTCACCGACGCGGCGGGCAAGACCACGGTCCGCTACACCCTCCCCGACTCGCTGACCCGCTACCGCCTGGTCGCGGTGGCGGCGGGCAAGACCAACCGCTTCGGCTCGAGCGAGGCCACCCTGACCGCGCGCCTGCCCCTGCAGGTCCGCCCCTCGCCGCCGCGCTTCCTCAACTTCGGGGATCGCTGCGAGCTGCCGATCGTGATCCAGAACCAGACCGACGCGCCGCTCGAGGTCGCGCTCGCGATCCGCGCCAGCAACCTCTCCTTCAGCGCGGGCCAGGGGCGGACCCTGACCCTCCCGCCGCGCGATCGCCGCGAGGTGCGCTTCCCGGTCGCGGCCGTCCAGGCCGGCGAGGTCCGGCTCCAGGTGGCCGCCGCCGCGGGCGAGCACGTCGACGCGCAAGAGCTGACCTTCCCCGTCTGGACTCCGGCCACCAGCGAGGCCTTCGCGACCTACGGGACCCTGGACGGCGAGGCCACCGCGGTCGCCCAGCCGGTCGCGCCGCCCAAGGGGGCCTGGCCGCAGTTCGGCGGCCTCGAGATCACGACCAGCTCGACCGGCCTCTCGGCCCTGACCGACGCCGTGATCTACCTGAGCGAATACCCCTACGGCTGCGCGGAGCAGGTCTCCTCGCGCGTGATCGCGCTGGCCGCCGTGCGCGACGTGCTGCAGGCCTTCGAGGCCGAGGGCGTCCCGAGCGCGGCCACGCTCGCGGCGCACATGGACGCCGACCTGCTCCGCCTGCGCACCCTTCAAAACGGCGACGGCGGCTGGGGTTTTTGGCGCCGCGACGAGCGCAGCTGGCCCTACCTGAGCATTCACGTCGGCCACGCGCTCTTCCGGGCCCAGGACAAGGGCTACGCCGTGCCCAAGGGAATGCTCCAGCGCTCCCTCGCCTATCTGCGCACGATCGAGCGGCGCATCCCCAAGACCTACTCGGAGGCCTCGCGGCGGGCGCTGATCGCCTACGCGCTCTACGTGCGCGAAAAGTTCGGCGACCGCGACGTCAAGCGCGCTCGCGCGCTCCTGAGCGAAGCCGGCATCACGGGGCTCTCCTTCGAGGCCCTGGGCTGGATCTACCCCCTGCTGCGCAAGGGCGGCCCCGGCGGCGCGGCCGACGCCAAGACGATCCGCCGCTTCCTCGGCAACCGCGTGAGCGAGACCGCCGGCCTGGCGCACTTCGTGACCAACTACAGCGACGGCGAGCACGTGCTGCTGCACTCCAGCCGCCGCGTCGACGGGATCCTGCTCGAGGCCCTGCTCGACGACCCCGCAGAGGCCAAGGGCGAGCTGGTCAGCAAGCTGGTCCAGGGCCTGCTCGCGCACCGCAAGCGCGGTCGCTGGCTGAACACCCAGGAGAACGCGTTCATCCTGCTGGCCTTCGACCGCTACTTCCACACCGCCGAGGCGGTCACCCCCGACTACATGGCGCGCGCCTGGCTCGGTGACACCTTCGCCGGCGAGCACGCCTTCCGCGGGCGCACGACCGAGCGCGCCCACGTCGACGTGCCGATGCGCCTGCTCCAGCAGCGGGAGCGGCCGCAGCTCACGATCGCCAAGGACGGCCCCGGCCGGCTCTACTACCGGATCGGCCTCCGCTACGCGCCCAAGGACCTCGCCCTGCCCCCGCTGGAGGCGGGCTTCACGGTCGAGCGGCGCTACGAGGCGGTCGATGACCCCAAGGACGTCCGCCGCGAGCAGGACGGGACCTGGCGGATCAAGGCCGGCGCGCGGGTGCGCGTGCGCGTCACGATGCTCGCCCCGACCCGCCGCTACCACGTGGCGCTCGTCGACCCCCTCCCGGCGGGCCTCGAGCCCCTCGACCCGGCCCTGGCCGCGACCGGTCCCCTGCCCGCCGACCCCGAGGGCAAGGACCAGCGGCGCATGGGCTGCTGGTGGTGGTCGCGCACCTGGTACGAGCACAGCGGCCTGCGCGACGAGCGCGCCGAGGCCTTCACCTCGCTCCTGTGGGCGGGCGTGCACACCTACACCTACGTGACGCGCGCCACCACGCCGGGCACCTTCGTGGCCCCGCCCGCCAAGGCGGAGGAGATGTACCACCCCGAGACCTTCGGCCGCAGCGCGACCGACAAGGTCGTCGTGGAGTAGCTCAGCGCTGCCTAGTCGGCCTTGGCTGGCGCCTGGCCGGCCTCTCGCTGGGCCAGCGCGTGCACCTCGGCCGCGGCCTTCCCGATGCCGGGCAGGCTCGCCAGCGCCTTGTGAGCGTCCCCGCAGGCCTGGCTCAGCCACTGCAGCCGCAGCCCCAGCTCCTGGGCGGGGGTGCGCACCTCCGCCGGAGCGCGCTCCGCGGGGAGCCGCAGCGCTGCGTGCGCCGTCCAGCCCCGGATCGCCTCCTCGAGGCGATCCAGGCTCGCCGGCTCGCCGGCATAGCCCTGGGGCAAGGCCTCGAACTCGACCTCGATCTCGGCCTTGAGCTCAGCGAGCTCCTCTGGGAGCGCGGCGAGGCCCCCCTCGGCCAAGGTCCGGAAGCGCACGACCTCCACTCCGGTGGCTGCGCGCGCCGCGTAGAGCGCCTTGCGCACGGCTTGCATTCCCTCTGCCAGATCTCCCAGCGCGGCCCGCAGGTAGGTGTGCCGCGACGCGCCCCGTCGCGCGATGGGTTCGAACGGGGAAAACTGGAAAACTCGAAAGCAGCAGCTCCGCTGAGCACTCACCGCGCCTTCCAGTTTTCCAGTTTTCTCCGTTCCAGGACTGGAGCTCCAACCACGTCCCGCCGTGTCTCAGGGGTCGAGGTGGAGTCGACGCGGCCGGGCTCAGGGGGCCGCGGCTGCAAGCACGCGCGGGGCGAGGTCCTCGAGCGCCAGGCCGCCCTGGAGCTGCGCCAGCGCGTCGCTCCGCTCGGCCGCGCTCGGGCTCCGGCCGAGGCACTCGGTGTAGGTCGCGCTAATGAAGCGCTGTAGGCGCTCCGGCGAGACCAGGAAGGCGCGCGCGACCTCCCCTCGGTCCCCGGGCTTGGCCCGCAGTCGGTTCAAGTAGTTGGCCTTGCCCGAGGGATCCGGCGCGCGACCGAGCACGTCCTGGTAGAGCCCCGTGACGAAGCCCTCGATCCCGGCCCGGCGCCGCTCGTATTCGCCCGAGAGCAGGAAGTCCAGCTCCTGCGCGACGAGGCCCTTGCCCCGCTGCGCCGCCATGAGGTGGCTGCTCAGCCCGCCCGAGTCGGCCTGCCGGCCGAGGTAGCGTCCGTAGAGCCCGCGCACGCGACGAGCCAGGGCCTCCACGCTGCGCGAAACGCCTCGGGCGTATTGGAGCGGGCTGGTGCCCGCCAGCGCTCGCGCGCCAGCGATCGCCTCGGGCCGGCTCGCCGCGCGTCCCAAGACACCCAGATAGACCCGCTCCACCCAGCGCTCCTGGGGCGTGCCCGGGTTGAACACCACGTCCGTGGGCAGGCTCGGCGCGGGGCGGGCCGTGCTCGGTCCATCCAGGGCGCGCAGGAAGGCGACCAGGTCGGACTTCTCCTGCGGGCTGAGCCCGAGGGCGCGCATCTCGATGTCCCGCCCGGCGCGGCGCAGGCCGCCGCGGTCGTAGAGCTCGACCACCTCCTCGAGGGTCGCCACGCTGCCGTCGTGCATGTAGGGCGCCGTCCGCGGCAGGGCGCGCAGGGTGGGCGTCTTGAAGCGAGCGCGGTCCGAAGCCCGGCCCGTGGCGCGCTCCCGACCGGGGTCCGCGTTCGAGAAGGTGACGTGGGTCGCGTGGAAGGCCTCGTCGCTGAAGTTCGGGCCCGAGTGGCAGGCGGTGCAGCGCCCGCGCCCCTGGAACACCGCGCGCCCGCGCTGCTCGGCCGCCGAGAGCGCGCCGGTCTGGCCGGCCTCGAAGCGGTCGACGCGCGAGTCGCCGGCCAGCTGGCGCCGCTGGAAGGCGGCCAGGGCCGCGGCCAGGGTGGCTCGGCTGGGGCCGCTCCCGAAGGCCGCCTGAAAGCGCGCCTTGTAGGTCGGCGAGCTGTTCAGGCGCTCGAGGGCCTCCCGCAGCGGGAGCCCCATCTCCTTGGGGTCCTCGATCGGCATCAGGGCCTGCTCTTCCAGGCTCGCCGCGCGCCCGTCGTAGAACTGGGTCGTGGACAGGGCCCGGTTGAGGATCGTGGGCGTGTTCCGCTCGCCGACGCCGCCGCCGACCCCCCGAGCCTGGGGGAAGCCGTCGGTGAAGGCGCGGGCCGGCTGGTGGCAGGTCGCGCACGAGGTGCTGCCGTCGCTCGAGAGGCGCGGGTCGAAGAACAGGGTCTCGCCCAGGTCCACGGCCGCGCGCGAGGTCACAGCGCCGCGGGGGACGCGCAGGGCGCTGGCCGGGATCCCCGTGGGGAGCGGCACCCCGAGGGCGGGCCCCGGGGCGGGGGGCGCGGTCCGGCGGAAGGCCGCCGCGCCGATCTCGCTCGCGCTGCGCGCGACCCGCGAGACCGTCACCTCGTCCAGCGCCAGCACCGGCTGATTCGCAGGCACGGCCGGGGCGAGGGGGACCTGTCCGCCTGGGCCCACGACCAGCTCGCCGGGGGAGGGGTCGAGCTGGCCGGCCCCGAAGGCGCGCTCACCGACGAGGGCCCCGTCGACCCACAGGCGCATTCGCCCCTCGCCCGCCTCGTAGGTCATGGCGACGTGAGTCCAGCGGTTCAAGGCCAGGTTCGGGCCGAAGGCGGCGCGGCGGTCCGCCCCGCCGACGCGGACCATGCCGTGCAGGCGCCCGCTCTCCTCCACGATCAGCTGCCAGGAGCCAGGCTGGTGGGCCAGGAGCAGGTAGCGGTTGCCGGGGTCGCCCGCGAGCGAGGCGAGGCGCTTGACCCACATCGCCACCGTCAGGGCGCGGCGCGCGGCGGTCGGAGGCGCCAAGCGCACCGAGCCGCCCTGCGGGAAGAAGATCGCCTGGCCGACGTGGCCGGCGTTGGCGTCGGGCATGCCGATCTCCTGGGGGAAGGCGGCGCCGCCGACCAGCCGCCCCGCGCGCGGACGCCCCGAGGTGTCCGGGGTCCGGCTGGGGTCGAGCGTCCCGTTGGCGGTGACCACCTCGTTCATGCGCAGCACGGCCTCGTATTCCCCGTCGGCCGCGTCCGAGAGGTCCACGTCGGCGTAGTTGGCCGTGTTGGAGCCGAAGATCGGATACACGGGCTGGCCGGCGCCGGCGGGGATCCGCCGCGGCGCGTCCCGGAAGGGCGTCCAGAAGCCGGGGGTCAAGCCGGGGCTGGAGGTGAACAGACGCACGGTCTGCTCGCGGTCCGGGTTGAGTGGGCCGTCGAGGTGGCGGAGGGTCCAGCCGGTCAGGCGCCCGATCACCGCCTGCCCGCCGCGGCGGGCCCGGTTGACCCCGGCCTGGCCGGCGACCGTGCTCGTGAAGAAGAGCTCCGAGCCGTCCCGGCTGATCCAGGGGTAGCCCCCGTGCACCAGGCGGCCCGAGGCGTAGCGGGTGCCCTCGCTGGCGAAGAGGGGCCGCTCCGCGAGCGGATAGCGCTCGTCGAAGCGGATCCCGGCGACGAGCTTGGCCCGGTCGACGGAGTACATGTCCGCGATCGTGCGCGGGCGAGTCCAGCCGCCGACCGCGCCCGGGGTCTGGTTGTAGCTGTAGACCAGGGTGTCGATCCGGCCGTCGTTGGCCGGGTGCCCCTGCCAGACGGCGAGGTGGCCGTCGAAGGTCAGGGTCGGCTCGATCCCGCGCAGGGGCTGGCCGTTGGCCTGGGTCATGCGCTGGTAGCCGCTGACCCGCTCCACGCGCTCGACCGCGGCGTCGGCGCTGTGCGGGGCGCGGACGACGATCCGGTAGCGCAGGCGGCCGAGCTGGTCGTCGTTGGTCGAGTAGCGCTGCGTGCACACCAGCGCGTCGTAGGTCTCGTAGGCCCCGCCGGAAAGCGGCGCGCCCGCGGCGTCCGAGCGGTAGGGGTTGTTGGTGATCCCCGGCCAGGGGACGAGGGCCAGCGCGTTGAGCTGGGTCAAGCCGGCGGAGGCTCCGTCGGCCTCGAAGGGCACCACAGGGGAGAAGGAGTCGCCTGGGAAGCTCGGGCGCCCCTCCCCGTCGTGGGTGATCCGCTCCGGGCGCAGGACCCGCGCCCCCCAGCCGACCTGCCCGCTGGGGAGGCCGCGCGTGATCACGAACACGCGCCCGTCCCAGGTCACCGCGTGCCCGTTGCCCGAGACGCCCGGCACCCGGACCGGCGCCGGCCTCACCGGCTGACGCGCCTCCTCCGGCTGGGCGCCGACCGGAGCGGCAGCGAACAGGGTCAAGGCGAAGCAGGTCAGGGTGCGCTTCATGGGGAGGGCTCCTTCACCCCCAGGTGGTCGCGCTCCGGACAATTCGCCCAAACCCTTTCCTGCCAGCGGCTTGCCCGAGGACTGCTCCGCGACGCTGCTGGGACTGGAGGGCTGGGGCCGGGGCCCCCGCCCACCTCCCAGCGCGATCGAGACGGCCGCTCCGGCGAGGGCGAGGGCCAGCCCGAGCGCCCCCGCCAAAGCCTTCCCTCGGCGCCCCCGCCGCTGCGCCGCCGCGAAGGCCTCCTCGAGCGCGCTCGCCACCGCGGCGCCATCGGGGTAGCGGGCCTCGGGATCCAGCGCCAGGCAGCGCTCGACGACCTGGACCAGGCCCCGGGGCAGGTCCGCCCGGTGGCGCCGGAGCGGGTCATGCCGGCCGCTGGCCAGTCGCCCCAGCAGCTCGAGCGCCGTCGCTCCCGCGAAGGGGGCGAGGCCGGCGGCGCACTCGTAGAGGACGGCGCCGAGGGCGAACACGTCGGCGCGAGGGCTGGCGTGCTTGCTGTCCTGCACGCACTCGGGCGCGAGGTAGCCGAGGGTCCCGCGGGTCTCGCCCGTCGCGGAGAGCGAGCGCGAGAGCCCCAGCTGCTGGTCCCCCGCCTGGTGCTTGGCGATCCCCAGGTCGGCGATCAAGGCCTGACCTTCGTCGTCGAAGAGCACGTTCTCTGGCTTGAGGTCGCGATGCACGAAGCCGCGCGCGTGGGCCAAACCCAGGGCGCGCCCGAGGCTCCCCCCGAGGCGCACGAGCTCCTCGAGGGCCAGGGGACCGGATCGCAGTCGCTCCCGCAGGGTCCCGCCGCGCAGGAGGGGCATCGCGATCCAGGCCCCGCGCTCATCCTCTCCGGCGTCGAGGACGGGCACGAAGCCGCCCTCGCGTCCGAGCTCCGCCTGGATCAGGCGCTCGCGGGGGAAGCGCCGCAGCGCCTCCCGTCGGCGCAGCCGCTTGACGGCGACCTCTTCGCCCGCGGGCCCGCGCGCCAGATAGACCTCGCCGCCGGCGCCGCGCCCGATCTCCTCGAGGAGCTCGTAGGGGCCCGCGCGCACCCGCTCAGCCCCCGCGCGGCGCTCGGCGCAGGGCCGCGGTGATCAGGTCGAGGTCGTCCTCGATCACGCCGTCGCGGGCGCGGCGCCGGCTGACCCCGAGCGCGCGCACGGCCGCCACGACCTCCTTGCGCTGGAGGTGCACCCCCTCCAGCAGGCCGCCCACGAACACGTCCCACACCACCCGGCGCCGCCAACGGGTCGCTGGCTGCGAGCGCGCCAGGACCGCCTCGCGCACCCCGTCCAGGCGCGCGTCCAGGCGCAGGCTGCCCTCTCTCTCGGGCGAGCCGGCCTCCTCGCTGGGACCGGGCGCGGCCGGCAGCGCCTCCTCCGGCGGCAGCCTCGAGCCCGCCCGCTGCCGCGCGACGCTGACCAGCCGCCGCACCCAGCCGCGGGTGCTCGAGCGCCGCAGCTGCGCGAGGGCCTCCGCCAGGGGCAGGTCCTGGGAGCGCGCCAGGCCGAGCACGCGCACCACGACCTCCTGGATCGCGTCGGCCCGGTGCCCCTCGTCGCGCGCCGGAACCGACACGTGGGCCTGCAGGTAGCGCACCAGCCCCTCGGCGAAGGAGCTCCCCTCGCCGCTGACCAGGGCGCCCGAGAGGGTGCTCAGCGCCTCGGGCCCGGACGGGGCCTGGACCCCAGGCCCCGCCACCGCCGCCAGGGTCGCGTAGTTGCGGCCAGCCTCCGCCAGCGCGGGGTCGAGGCGCTGCGCCTCGAACAGGTCCTTGAGCGCTCGGTCCAGCTGACCGTCCTCGGCGTTCAGCACCCCGCGGTCATTCCAGGCCTGGGCGCAGGTCGGGTCGAGCTCCAGCGCGCGCGAGAAGGCCGCGCGCGCCGCGGCGAGCTCTCCCTCCCGCCGCCACAGCCGCCGGCCCTCGGCCAGCAGCCGCTCGACCTCGCCCTGGGATTCCTGGCTCACGCCCTGCTCCTGCGCGCCAGGCTACCAGCGTTCGGCCGCGCCTCCGCCCAACCACGCGGGAGGCCCGACAGGGAGACGCCGGAAGTCGCTGTTGAAGCGACTCCCGGCGCGTTAGGGGCTATAGGACTCGAACCTATGACCCATGGCTTAAAAGGCCACTGCTCTACCGACTGAGCTAAGCCCCCATGCGCACGATTGTAGCGAACGAAGCCTCCAGGTCACTGGTCGCTGCGAGCGCTTCCTGCACCCCACGTCTCCCCAGCGCGCCTGGGCCTCGCGGGTCCCCGCCGGCGATCCTTCGCTTCAGGCTTAATCGAACTCGCATTATTTCGCACACAGTTGAGCCAAATGGACTTGCGTCCGCGAGGGGCTCCTTCGCTAGCGCCTGAGCGCCTCTGCGATCGCTTCGTAAATGGCTGAGAAAGCGGGCCCAGGGGCCGGAGCCAGGTTTGTTCGTCTCCGCCTGAAGTTCACGCAAATGACTTCGTCTTGTTCGATACCTACCCCGCGGATTTCATGGGGGAGCCAAGGAGGACCCATGGCGCCCCTCGCACTAGCCCCCCAAGAGACCAAGCTCAGGATCGCCGTCGCCCGCGGCGACGGAATCGGGCCTGAGATCACCGACGCGACCCTCGCCGTGCTCGACGCGGCTGGCGTCGACCTCGAGCTCGATCCGGTCGAGCTCGGCGCGGCTGTCTACGCGCGGGGCGTCAGCTCGGGGGTCGAGCGCGAGACCTTGGAGCGGATCCGGACGGCCCGCGCCCTGCTCAAGGGGCCGATCACCACCCCCTCCGGCGGCGGGGTCAAGTCGCTCAACGTCACCCTCCGCAAGTCCCTCAGCCTGTTCGCGAACGTGCGCCCCTGCCTGAGCTACAGCCCCTACGTGGCGGGACACCCCGGCCTCGACGTGCTCGTCGTGCGCGAGAACGAAGAGGACACCTACGGGGGGATCGAGCACCGTCAGACCGAGCAGGTCACTCAGTGCCTGAAGCTGATCACCCGCCCGGGGAGCGAGCGCTTGATCCGCTTCGCCTTTGGGCTGGCGCGCGCCTACGGCCGACGCCGGGTGACCTGCATGACCAAGTCCAACATCATGAAGATCACCGACGGTCTCTTCATGGACACCTTCCGCCAGGTCGCGGAGGAGTTCCCCGAGCTCGCGAGCGATCACCAGATCATCGACATCGGCACGGCCCGACTCGCCACGCGCCCCGAGGACTACGACGTCGTCGTGCTCCCCAACCTCTACGGAGACATCGTCTCCGACGTGACCGCGGAGCTCTCGGGCTCGGTCGGGCTCTGCGGCTCCGCCAACGTGGGCGCGACCTGCGCCATGTTCGAGGCGATCCACGGCTCCGCCCCCGACATCGCCGGTCAGGGGATCGCCAACCCCTCGGGCCTCCTCCTGGCCGCGGTCCAAATGCTGGTCCACCTCGGCCTGCCCCAGGACGCCCAGCGGATCCACAACGCCTGGCTCAGCACGATCGAGGCCGGAATCCACACCGCCGACATCAAGAGCGAGACCACCCGCCAGCGCGTCGGCACCCAAGCCTTCGCTGCTGCCGTGATCGCGCGGCTGGGAGAGGAGCCTCGGCGCCTCCCCTGCGCCCGCTACGAGCTCGGCTCCGCCCTGGCCGAGCTCGCCCGGGACTCCACCCCAGCTCCCCCCCGGCCCCAGGTCAAGGAGCTGGTCGGGGTCGACGTGTTCCTCGACTGGAGCGCTGGCAGCCCCGCCGAGCTCGGCGATCGCCTGCGCCGCTGCGGTGACGCGACCCTGCCCCTCGAGATGATCACCAACCGCGGGGTGCGGGTGTGGCCCCAAGGGCTCCCCGAGACCTTCTGCACCGATCACTGGCGCTGCCGCTTCCGCCCCGAGGGCGGGTCCGCGAGCTGGGCCGACGTGCTCGCGCTCCTCGGACGCCTCAGCGACGCCGGCTTCGAGGTGATCAAGCTCGAGAACCTCTACACCTTCGACGGTCGGCCGGGCTTCTCGCTCGGTCAGGGCCAGTAGTCCTCTTTGTCAACTCTGGAGATCCCATGAACGCCCCGATTGCCGACGCCCCCCTCTCCCTCCGCCGGACCCTCGCGAGCGACCTCGGGATCGTTCCCGAGCGGACCCTGGTGCTCGCCGAGGCCGACCACGACCTGCCCCTCGACGCCCTCGGCCTGAACGAAGGCCGCTGCCTGGTCGTCCGCAGCAGCAGCTGTTCGCTCGGCCTCGACCGCCACGGGTTCGCCGAGCGCCTGCTCCAGGGTGAGCTCGTGCACGACGTGGTCGTGTGGACCCACACCGGGTCCGCCACCCTGCACGCGATCGCGCGCGAAGAGTCCGCCCCCGAGGGTGCCTTCGTGGAGACGCTCCGCTTCGTGCGCGAGCGCTACGACTGGGACCAGCTCGACGAGCAGGCCCGCGTCGAGCTCCTCGCGCAGGAGCACGCCCTGCTGCAGCTCGAGCGGGTGTGGGCGCTGCCCTTGGTCCAGCTGCGCCGCAAGGCTGGCCAGCTCCAGCTCCACGCGTGGGTCAGTGATGGCCCCGAGCAGCTCTGGGGCTACGACTTCCAGACCGAGCAGTTCAGCGAGCTGAGCACGGCCGCCGAGCGCTGGAAGCTCGCGCAGAGCGCCTAGCGCCCGGCACCGCTGGGTGGCTCGCCAGACCTTCGGCTGGTACTGACAGCGCTCCAGCCCTCCTTCGCCTTGATCGATCCTTCCCCGCCCGATTAGAGTGCGCGTCCGGGAGGAGCGATGGCTGCGGCGAAGCAACGAGTCGGGGTCGCTGGCGGCGGCCAGCTCGGGGCGCTCCTGGTGAGCGCGGGCGAGCGACTGGGGATCGAGGTCCACGTGTTGGACCTCGCTCCCCGCGCCCCGGCTCGTGAACACGCCGCCCGCTTCGTGCAAGGATCCTGGGAAGACCCCGCCGCGCTGGCTGAGCTCGCGGACGGGGTCGACGTCGTGACGATCGAACGCGACGACGTGAGCGTCGCGGGTCTGGCGGCGCTCGTCGACTCCGGGGTCCGAGTCGAACCGAGCCCCGCAGCTCTGCGAGTCATCCAGGACAAGCTCGCCCAGCGCGAGCACCACGCCGCCCGGGGTCTGCCCCTGCCTCGCTTCGCCGCCTGCGACGAACCGAGCGCCGCCGCGCTGGCTGAGTTCGGCTTTCCCCTCGTGCAGAAGGCCCGCCGCGGCGGGTACGACGGGCAAGGCGTGCTCCTCCACCCCGAGCCCGGGATCGAGCCGCTGCAGGCGCCCTCCCTCCTCGAGGAGATGGTGCCGATCGCGCGGGAGCTGACGGTCCTGGTCGCGCGCGACCGCTCGGGCGGACACGCCGTCTATCCCGTGTGCGAGGTCGACGTGCGCGAGCAGCGCCTGGACCTCTTGACCCAGCCCGCGCGGCTCGAGCCCGCGCTGGCAGCGGCCGCCCAGGAGCTCGCCCTGGCCGCGCTGGAGGGGCTGCCGGGCGCCGGGATCGCCGCCGTCGAGCTCTTCTTGACCGAGGCGGGCCAGCTCTTGATCAACGAGGTCTCGCTCCGCACCCACAACTCGGGGCACGTGACCCTCGACGCCAACGAGACCGATCAGTTCGAGCAGCACCTGCGCGCCGTGGCCGGTCTCCCCCTGGGCAGCGTCCGCCCGACGGCACCGGCGGCCGCCTTGGCCAACATCGTCGGCAGCGGGAGCGAGCGCGGCCCCGCCGAGTGGAGCGGGCTCGAGGTCGCCGAGAGCGAGCCGGGGGTCACCCTGCACCGCTACGCCAAGGCCGAGGTGTGGCCCGGTCGAAAAATGGGCCACCTGACGGTGTGCGGCGAGGACATCGAGGAGGTGCGCGCCCGCGCGCGCGCCGTCCAGGAACGAGTCAGGGTCGCCGCGGCGCGACAGCAGGAGGCAGAGTGAGTCCAGCGGTGGGCGTCGTGATGGGCAGCCAATCGGATCTGCCCACGCTGGAGGCGGCCCTCGAGGCCTTGCGCGAGCTCGAGGTCCCCTATGAGGTGGACGTCGTCTCGGCGCACCGCACCCCGCAGGCCATGGTCGACTACGGCCTCCGCGCCCGCGATCGCGGCTTGAAGGTGATCATCGCCGGCGCAGGCGGCGCGGCGCACCTGCCCGGAATGCTCGCCTCGCTGACCACGCTCCCCGTGATCGGCGTCCCGGTCCGCAACGGCGCGCTCGAGGGGATCGACGCCCTGCTCTCGATCGTGCAGATGCCCCCGGGCGTCCCCGTCGCGACCGTCTCGATCGGCGGCGCCAAGAACGCGGGGATCCTGGCCGCCCAGATCCTCTCCACCCAGGACGAGGCGCTCGTCGAGCGGCTCGAGGCCTTCCGCGCGCGACAGCGCGAGCGCGTCGCCGGCATGTCGCGCGACGTGCGCGCCGAGTGGAAGCCGCAGGATTGAGGTTCGCTTGAGCAACTGGCTGAACTACCACCACCTCCTCTACTTCTGGGCCACCGCCAAGCACGGCACGATCACGGCCGCCTGCGAGGAGCTGCACGTCACGCCGCAGACGATCAGCGCCCAGATCCGCTCCCTCGAGCGCGCCACGGGCGAGGAGCTCTTCGACCGCCGCGGGCGGCGCCTCGAGTTGACCGCCGTCGGTCGCCTGGTCTATCGCTACGCCGACGAGATCTTCTCGCTCGGCCAGGAGCTGGGCGAGGTCCTGCGCGGCGGACCGACCGCCAGCCAGCGCCGCATGACCCTCCACGTCGGCGTGGCCGAGGCGCTGCCCAAGCTGATCGTGCACCACGTGCTCGAGCCCGCCAACGACCTGCCCGAGCCCGTCAAGATCGTGTGCCACATGGGCAAGCCCGACCGCCTGCTCGCTGACCTCGTCACCCACGAGCTCGACGTGGTGATCAGCGACGCCCCGGTGCCGCCCGCCTTCAAGGTCGGCGCCTACAACCACCTCCTCGGCAGCTGCGGGGTGACCTTCATGGCGGCGGCCGACTTGGCCAAGACGCTCCGCCGCGGCTTCCCCGGCTCGCTCCAGGACGCGCCGATCCTGCTGCCCACGCCCGAGACCACGCTGCGGGCATCCCTCGACCGCTGGCTGCGGGACAAGGAGCTCGACCCCTTCGTGGTCGGCGAGTTCGCCGACTCGGGCGTGCTCAAGGTGTTCGCCAAGGAGGGCGCCGGCGTGATCGCGATCCCGAGCGTCGTCGCCGAGGAGGTGCGCAAGACCTACGGCCTGCGCCTCGTGGGCGAGGCCCCCGAGCTCGAGGAGCGCTTCTACGCGATCTCGGTCGAGCGCCGCGTGCGCCACCCCGCCGTGAGCGCGATCTGCGAGTCGGCGCGCGCCAGCCTCTTCGCCTAGGACGAGCCTTCGGCCATCTCGTCGACCGCCACCGCTAGACTGCCCGCATGCTGCCCGAGCCGCGGGACGCCCTGGAACGGATCGCCAACGAGCGTCGGCCCTACGTGGTCGGGGTGCGGCACCACTCGCCTCTGTGCGCGGCGATGATCCCGGCGCTCCTCGAGGCGGCCGAGCCGGACGTCGTGCTGATCGAGCTGCCGCAGGAGTTCGCTGGCTGGCTCGAGTGGCTGGGGCACCCCGACGCAGAGGCTCCCCTGGCGCTGGCGGGGGTCTCGCCCGCGGGCAGCGGCCTGGCCTTCTATCCCTTCGCCGACTTCTCCCCCGAGCTGGCCGCCGTGCGCTGGGCCCACGCCCGCGGGGTCCCGGTCGAGCCCTGCGATCGGCCCCTGGCCGCCGCTCCGCCCGAGGCTCCCGCCTGGGGCCTGAGCGGGGACGCCCCGCCAGGGCCGACCCTGCTCGAGCGCATGCTCCGCGAGGAGCAGGTGCCCGACTTCGAGGAGCTGTGGGATCGCCGGGTCGAGGCGCGCGGCGTGGGCGCGGAGGCCGAGGCCGTGCGCCGGGCAGGGCTGCTCCTCGGCTGGGCGCTGCGCGCCGACTCGGCGCTCTCGAGCGGGATCCCGGCGCGGGACCGGGCCCGCGAGGCCTGGATGCGTCGCTGCATTTCGGCGCACGAGGGCCAGCGGATCGCGGCGGTGGTGGGCGCCTTCCACGCGCCCGCGGTCCTCGACGAGCCCCTCCTGGCCGGCGACGAGGTGGCCGAGCCGGCGCTGCGCGAGGACGCGCCCGTGACCTCGCTGGTCGCCTACGCCACGGACCTCCTCGACAGCCGCTCGGGCTACCCCGCGGGGATCCGCGACCCGCGCTGGCAGCAGCGGGTGTTCGAGGCCCAGGGCGACCCCCGCGCGGTCGAGGCCGCCCTGACCAGCTCCGTCGTCGAGATCTGCGCGCGTGTGCGCGGGAGCGGACACGTGGCGGGCGTGCCCGACGCGCGCGAGGCGGTGCGGGTCGCCCTGGACCTGGCCCGCTTGCGCGGGCTCCACGCCCCGGGCCGGCGCGAGCTGCTGGAGAGCCTCGAGACCGCCCTCGGGCGCGGACAGGTGCTCGCCCGCGCCAGCGAGCCGGTCCTCGTGGGCCGGCGGCGCGGCCGGCTCGCCCCGGGGACCCCGCGCTCGGGGCTCGCGCCGCACGTCGAGGACCTGCTCGGCGCCTTGAACCTGCCCGGGCCGCCCGGCGCGTCCGAGCCCCACGAGCTGCGGCTGGACCCCCTGCGCAGCCCCCTCGATCGGCGGCGACAGCTGACCCTGGTCCGGCTCGACTCCCTGGGCGTGCCCTACGGCGAAGAGATCGCGGTCGAGGGGCTCGGCGGCGGGGAGGCGATCACGACGCGCTGGCGGGTGCGCTGGACCCCGCAGACCGCCGCGATGCTGGAGCTGGCCGGCCTGCGCGGCGTGACCCTCGAGCAGGCCTGCGCCGGCGAGCTGCGGGCCAGCCTGGTCCGGGCCGAGCAAGAGGAGCAGCTGACCGCGGACCTGCGCCTGCGCGCCGCCCAGCGCGCCGCGCGCTGCGGCTTGGTCGAGCTGGCCCAGGAGCTCCTCCGCGCGCTCGTGGGAGAGTTCGTGCAGGAGGCGACCCTGCCCGAGCTGCTCGCCGCGACGGCGCTGGTCGAGCGCGTGCTCCGCGGGCACGAGCCGGGGCTGCAGCCAGCGGGCGCACCGGGAGAGGGCTTGCCAGGGGCCCCGCCCGCCTTCCTCGCGCCCGAGGAGCTGCGGAGCGACCCGCTGGTCCGGGCCGCGATCGCGGCGCTGGAAGGGGTCGCGGGCTCGGAGGACGAGCAAGACGCGGTCGCGCTGCTCGAACTCGTGCGGACCGTCGAGCGCGAGGGCGTGCCCACCGGGCGCCTGGGCTGGACCCTGGACGGCATGGCGCGCGAAGGCTCGCCGCTGATCCAGGGCGCCGCCGGCGCCGCGCGGGTCTTGCTCGGCCGCGAGACCAGCGAGGACTTCGGCCAGCGGCTGGCGTCCTGGCTCGACGGCGCGGACCGGCGCGAGCTGCGCGGGCGCCTGCGCGGGGCCTTGCTCGTGGCCAGCACGCTCTTCGAGGCCGACCCTTCGCTCAGCGAGCCGCTCTGTCGGCGGATCGAGGAGCTGCCGGACGGCCCCTTCTTGCAGCGCTTGCCCGCGCTGCGCGCCGGGTTCGAGGTGCTCTCGCCTGCCGCCCGCGAGCGCTTGTTGGCGGCGCTGGGGAGCGAACACGGGGCGCTCGGGCAGGGGGCGCGGGAGCTCGAGCAGCTCGAGGTGGCTGCCGAGGTGCTCGAGGCCCACGCGCGCGCGGACCTCGCCGGGCGGGCGGCGCTGGAGGCGCTGGGGCTGGGCGACTTGCTCGGGGGGGACGGGAGCGGGGCCGGGAGCGGGGCCGGGGGCCTGGAGCCTGGGGCCGGGGCCGGGGCCGGGGCCGGGGGCCTGGAGCCTGGGGCCGGGGCCGGGGCCGGAGCCGGGGCCGGGGGCCTGGAGCCTGGGGCCGGGGCCGGGGCCGAAGCCGGGGCCGGGGGCCTGGAGCCTGGGGCCGGGGCCGGGGCCGGAGCCGGGGCCGGGGACGGGGCCGGAGCCGGGGCCGGGGGCCTGGAGCCTGGGGCCGGGGGCCTGGAGCCTGGGGCCGGGGAACCGGAGCCTCGACACCTGGGGGCGCCCGATCGGTGGCGCTTGATCCTTGGGCGGCAGCGGCGGCGGCTGGGGGTCGCGGGGCGGCGGGCGGCGCGCGCGTTGGACGAGCTCTATGGCCGCGGCGCGGGCGAAGGGGACCAGGCCCTCGACGGGAGCGGCGGCGGGCAGGAGGAGGGCTTCCCCACCACGCGGGAGTGGGCCGAGGAGCTCGAGGCGCTCTTCGGCGGGCAGGTCCGCGAGGAGGTCCTCGCGACGGCCGTCGAGCAAGGACACGTGGGCGCGGCCCTGGAGCTGAGCGAAGAGGTCCGGCCCTCGGTCGAGCTGTTCCAGTCGATGCTCGCGCTCAAGGGGACCCTCTCGGAGTCGCAGCTCGGTCGCCTGCGGCCCGTGATCGCGCGGGTCGTGGCGCAGCTGGTCGAGGAGCTGGCGGTGCGGCTGCAGCCGGCGCTGACCGGCATGGCCACGCGCCGGCCGACGCGCCGGCCCGGCGGTCCCCTCGACCTGAACCGCACCGTGCGGCGCAACCTGCACACGGTCCGCCAGCGGGAGGACGGCTCGCCGATGCTCGTGCCCGAGCGCTGGGTGTTCCGCCAGCGGGCCAAGCGGACCCTCGACTGGCGGCTGATCCTGGTGGTCGACGTCTCGGGCTCCATGGAGCCCAGCACGATCTACGCCGCGCTGATGGCCGCGATCCTGGCCGGGGTCCCGGCCTTGAGCGTCGAGTTCCTGGCCTTCAACACCGAGGTGATCGACCTCAGCGAGCGGGTGGACGACCCCCTCGGGCTGCTGCTCGAGGTCCGCGTGGGCGGCGGGACCCGGATCGCCAAGGCCCTGCGCGCCGCCCGCCAGCGGGTGAGCGTGCCGCAGCGAACCCTGGTGGTGTGCCTGAGCGACTTCGAGGAGGGGTGGGCCGTGGGCCCCCTCCTGGCGGAGGTCCGGGAGCTGGTCCAGAGCGGCGTGACCTGCCTGGGGCTGGCCGCCCTCGACGACCGCGGGCAGCCGCGCTACGCCAAGGCGATCGCGGAGGCGGTCGTCGCGGCTGGAATGCCGGTCGCCGCGCTCACGCCGCTCGAGCTGGCCCGCTGGGTCGGGGACCAGGTCCAGTGAGCCGACCGACGATCGCGCCCGAGCTGCTGGCTGCCCTGACGGGCGACGCGCCCAAGCGCCTGATCCGCAAGCTGGACGAGGACCCCCAGCAGGCCGCGGGCTGGGAGTGGGTCGAGGCCGAGGGGGCCTGGCGCGTGACCTCGCCCAAGGGGGAGGTGGTGGAGCTGCGCCACGCGCTCCTGAGCGAGCCCGAGCACGTCGGCTGCTCGTGCCTGCTCGCGCCGCGCTGCCTGCACCTGCTCGCGACGCTGAGCGTGCTCGAGCTGGCAGAAGAGGTGCCCGGCGAGGCGGACGCGAGCCCTGCGGAGGGCCCACCGCCCGAGGCCGGGTCCCTCGAGACGGGCTCCCCCGAAGCCGCGCCTGCTGGGCTGGCCTTGAGCGCGAGCCAGCGCGACGCCGCCGAGCGCGCCTGGCGCGCGGGCGTCGAGCTGCTCGTCAGCGGAGCGGCCGGCGCGGGCGCGGCGCTCCAGGCGGAGCTCCTGCGCTCGGTCCACGCCGCGCGGGTTCAGGGGCTGCACCGCTTGGCGAGCAGCGGCCTGCGCCTGGTGAAGGCGACGCGCGAGCTGCGCAGCAAGAGCGCGAGCGGCCAGCTCACGGCGCTGACCGACGAAGCCGCGCGCTGGCTGGAGGCGGCCTGGCTGCTGCGGCGCGAGGGCGGCGAGCTCGCAGGCGCGCTGGGTCAGAGCCGCCGCAGCTACGCCCAGGAGGGCAGCCTGCGCTTGTGGGGCGTCGCGAGCGAGGCCGTGCTCTCGCGCGGCGGCTACGCGGGCGTCGTGACCTTGCTCTGCGACGACGAGGGTCGCGGCTACACCCTTAGCAACGTGCGGCCCGGCGAGAGCGGACGCGCGCTGGGCGCCTACGACGCGGGCGCGGAGGTCGGCGACCTGGCCCTCTCCCACCGCGAGCTGGGGCGCGCGGGCTTGATCCTGCAGGGCGCCACCGCGAGCCAGGAGGGGCGCCTCGGATCTGGCAAGTCGGTCAAGGCGGTGCGCGCCTCGGGGGCGGCCTGGGGCGAGGTGCTGGCGCCCTGGCTGAAGCGTGCGCTCGCAGAGCAGGCGGCCGAGGCGGCGGCGGCGCTCGACCTCCCACCGGCGGAGCGACGCGCGGGGAGCGATCTGCTGGCGGGCGAGGCCCGCGTGCTCGGCGCGAGCGCGGCGGCCCTGTGGCTCGAGGCCTGGGCCGGCGAGGGGGCGCACCACACCCTCGAGGGCGTGGTCCTCAACCGCAGCCCGGCGCTCCCGGCGCTCGAGAACCTCAAGCTCCTGGCGCGCTCCCCCGGCCTGCGCCTGCGCTGGCTCGGGCGCTGCGATCCCCTCGTCCCGGGTCGAGTGGCGCTGATCGCGATCGGGCCCCCCGCGGAGGAAGAGTCGCCGCAAGAGGGTCCGCGCCTGGTGCTCCCCGAGGCCTGGGGCGGGCGCTGCAACCTGAGCCTCGATCGGCTCAGCGGAGCCAACCTGGAGGGGATCCAGCGCACCCCGCACCGCGTCGAGGCCAGCGCCAGAGAGGACGTCGACCCGCTGACCTTGGTGCGGCGGCGCCTGGAGCGCTTGGCGCTGGGCGGGCGCTCGACCTTGATGGGCGGCGTCCAGCAGAGCGTGGCGCGGGACCGGGCCCGCCTGAGCGGAGCGCTCTACGGCGCGGGCGGTGTGCTGCTCGGACGGCTGGCCGCAGCGGCCGCTGGCGAGGGGCGCCGCGTCGACGGAACCCTCTCGCCCCCGGACGTCGAGGGCCTGGGCCGCGCCTTCGTCGCGGCGGCGACCTACGAGCGCGCGGCCCGGCGCGCCCGCTGGGCCCAGGGCTGGGGCGCCTGCGCCGCGGGAGCGGACGCGTGAGCGACGAGGCCCTGCGCGCGCAGCAGCGGGCCGGCGGCGAGGACCCCCTCGCCGCCGTCGAGGGGCTCTACGGGCGGCTGCGCGCCGGGGACCTCACGCGCGAGCGCCTGCGCCTGGCCGCTGCCCTCGACCACGCGCCCGCGAAGGCCGTCCTGGAGCGCCTCGGCGAGGAGCTCCCCGAGCGCGCGCGCTTCGCCCTCGGGCTGGCGGCGCACGGGCGCGAGGTCCTGCTGCGGGCGGGGCTCCTCTTGTTGGAGCCCCACCTCGCCGACTGGCAGCGGGCCTTCCCCGACGACGGCGCGCCGCGGGCGGCCTGGTCAGCGACTCGGCGCTGGCTCGAGGCCGCGCCCGCGGAGCGTCCGGCCCGCGTCAGCGAGGCGATCCAAGCGGCCGAGCTCGCCGAGCGCTCCTCCCGCTACGTGCACCAGCACGAGGAGGACACGATCTGGGAGCTCTTCGATCGCGGCGAGAACGAGACGGCTGAGATGCCCCTGGCCTGGCACGGGATCGCGTCCCTCGCCGCTGCGCTGGCCCGCGCCACCGACGAGGGCGACCCCGAAGCCGTCGACGAGCTCGAGCGAGCCTGCTCCGCCTGTGACGAGGGCGAGGGGATCTACGACCACGAGAGCGACGACTACATCGGGCACATCGAGTCGGTCGAGCTCGACTTCGCCGCGATGGAGCGCTCGCTCCTGCCCTGGGTCCTCGACGGCCGCGAGACGCTCCTGGAGCGCGAAGCGCGCGGGGAGCGGGCGGCGCTCGACGAGGGCCAGCGCGCGCTGCTCGCCGCCTGCGAGGCCGAGGACTGGACCGAGCGCCTGGCCGCCGGCGGGGTCGAGCCGACCCTGCGCGCCGCGCTGACCTGCGCCGCCCGCGCCGCGCTCCACTGGGACGACCCCGAGGACGGGCGAGCCTGGCTGGCGCTGGAGCGGGTCCGCGCCTGGGTCCGCAGCCCCGCCTCGTCCCGCGAAGCGCTCGAGGAGGCGGTCGAGGTCTCCCTCGACGGCGCGGTCGAGGCCATGTCCGCGGCTCAGGCCCGCGGTCGCGCGAGCAAGCGGGCGGCGGCCTTCGCGGAGGCGGCCGCGCTGACGGCAGAGCTGGCGCTCGACGCCGACGACGAGGCGCGACGCGCGAGCGGGCTGCGCGCGGTGTTCGAGAGCGCGTCCGGCGCCGTCCCCGCGCTCAAGCTGCGGGCGGCGCTGCGCGAGGACCTCGCGGCCTGGCTCGAGACGCCCGAGGCCGACCCCCTCGGAGCCGGCTGGCAGGCTCCCTAGACTGGAGTTTCGCGCTTTCAAGGAAAGCAGCCCGTCCCGAGCTGTCGCTGGTGCGTCGTCGCCCAGGCGCTTCGGTTCACCGCAGAGGGCGCAGAGGACGCAGAGATTGCGCAGAGAGCTCCAAGCGGAGCGAACGCGTGGCCGGCGACGGCGGAGCACCTGCGCTACGTCCTGTGCGAGTGGATCACGAGAGACGGCCTCGCCGACCAGCCGCTTCTCTGCGAAACTCTGCGTTCTCTGCGTCTCTGCGGTGAATCGCCACGCACGGCCCGCTCGGAACCGCGAAACTCCAGCCTAGAGCTGCGGATCAACGACTTAGGGCGAAACCGAACCCGGACCCGGGGGGCCGTCTCTACGGGGTGACGTGGACGAGGAACTGATCCAAGAGGTGGAGCGGGCGCGAGCCGGCGAGCGTGAGGCCTTCGCCTACCTGGCGGCGGCCCTGCGCCAACCAGCCCTGCGCATGGCGCGTTCGATCCTGGTGGACCCCCACCAGGCCGAGGACGCCGTGCAGGAGGCCTGGCTGATCGCGCAGGAGCGGATCGCTCAGCTGCGCACCAGCGCGGCCTTCCCCGGCTGGCTGCTCGCGATCGTGCGCCGCGAGGCGCAGCGGATCGCGCGCCGGCGGCCGGACCTGCTCAGCGAGCCGGCCCGGGCGCCCGACCCGGGCCTCGGGCCCGAGGGCCTGGCCGAGGGCGCCGAGGTCCGCGCGACCCTGCGCAGCGCGGTGGCCGCGCTGCCGGGGCCCGCGCGGGTCGCGACCGAGCGCTTCTACCTGGAGGGGCTCTCGGTCAAGGAGACCGCCGCCGCCCTGGGCGTGCCCGAGGGCACGGTCAAGCGGCGCCTCCACGACGCGCGCCAGACCCTGCGCAGCCGCCTGGTCGGGCTGGCTCCTCGTCCCCCGCTCACCACCCCCCGCACCCACGCGCAGCCCCGCACCCAGCTGCGCCTGCCTCTCTAGGAGAACGACGATGGGAACCAAGAAGGACTGGAGCGCCCTGCTCGACGCGGCCGTGGCCGCCAAGGCCACCGACCTCCACCTGCTGCCGGAGCGCCAGCCCCACCTGCGCACGCCGGCCGGGCGGCTCGAGCCCCTCGGCGAGAGCGCGCTCAGCGGCGAGGAGATCGAGAAGATCGCCCGCCACCTCTTCGGCAAGGAGCGCCTCGAGCGCCAGCCCGAGCGCGGCGTGCTGACCCTCGGCTTCCGCCACGGCGAGGGCTGCATGGCGCGGGTCAGCGCGGCCAGCACCCGCGGCCAGCGGAGCCTCTCGGTCCGCCTCCGCTACGACCGCCTGCCGACGCTCGAGACCCTCAACGTGCCGGCGGTCGTGACCGAGCGCCTGCTGACGGCCAGCCACGGGCTGATCGTCGTCGCCGGCCCGCACGGCTCCGGCAAGACGACGACGCTCTACGCGCTGCTGGACTGGCTGAACCGCGAGCGGACCCTGCACATTTGCACGATCGAGGACCCGATCCACTACGAGCTCTCGCCCGGCAAATCCCTGGTCCAGCAGCGCGAGGTCGGGATCGACGCCCCCGACGTCGCCAGCGGGATCGCGGCCGCGATCGAGCAGGACCTCGACGTGCTGCTCGTGGGCGAGGTCCGCGAGCTCGAGGCGCTCTCGGCCGCGCTGCACGCGGCGCAGACGGGGCACCTCGTGCTGATGCAGCTCCACGCCGAGAGCGGGCGCGACGCGCTGGTGCGCCTGGTCGAGGCCGCGCCCGAGTCCATGCACCCCCTGATCCGGCGCGCCCTCGGCGAGTCGCTCCTGGGCGTGACCAGCCAGCGCCTGATCCCCAAGGTCGGCGGCGGGCGGGTCTCCGCGCTCGAGGTCCTCGTCGCCGACGACGCGCTCAAGCAGGCCGTCCAGGCCGGCGGCGACCTGAGCGGGCTGGGCGACAGCAGCTCGGTCACCCTGCGCGAGTCCGTGGACGCGCTCCACGCGGCCGGCCAGATCGACGACGCCTGGGCCGAGCAGGCGCGCGGGTGGGGGTGCTAGCTGAGGCTGCTCGGGCCAGCGCCTCCTGCCGCGCCGCCCCAGCGGGCTGGGCCTCGCTCCGGCGCTGCTCGACGCCTTCGGCGGGAGGCCCGATCCCGACGAGCCCGACCTGCGCTTCGCGCTGCGCGACGCCCATTACTCGCCCGAGCGCGTGCAGGAGATCGCCGCCGAACTCAACGAGTTCGAAGTCCCCGAGTCCTTCCCTGAGCTCTCCTGCGCCTTGCCGCACACGGTCGAAGCCTTTAGGGCTCAGCCCGAGGACCTGCCGGACGTGCTGGAAGAGGTGCAGGAGCTGTTCCTGCGGGCGGCCGAGCAAGGGCTCGCCGTTGACGTGCGCTGGCACCCAAACACCTAGTCATGGGCTAGTCTCGCGCTGGTGACCTACGAGTTCGTCGTCAAGCTGGCCCGCCTGCTCCTGCGCCGCTTCTTCCGCGAGGTCGAGGTCACGGGCCTGGAGCACGTGCCGAGCGATCGCGGCGGGCTCGTGGTGTCCTGGCACCCCAACGGGATCATCGACCCGGCCCTGATCCTGACCCACTTCCCCGGCCAGATCGTGTTCGGCGCCCGGCACGGACTCTTCAAGGTCCCGGTGATGGGCACCCTGATGCGCGCGATCGGGACGATCCCGATCTATCGCGCTCAGGACGCGGAGGGCGGCGACGAGGAGGCCCGCCGCGCGCGCAACCGGGCCTCTCTCGACGCGCTGGCCCAGGCCGTCGCCGACGGTCGCTTCTCGGCCCTCTTCCCCGAGGGCGTCAGCCACGACGACCCGCATTTCCACGAGATGAAGGTCGGCGCGGCGCGCCTCTACTACCGCGCCGTTCAGCTCACGTCCGCGGGGAGCCCGCCGCCGGTGATCATTCCGGTCGGGCTGCACTACGACGACAAGGCCAGCTTCCGCTCCAAGGCGCTCGTGGCCTTCCACCCGCCCCTCGAGCTGGACGAGGCGCTGCGCTCGGTCCCCGAGGACGCGCCCAAGGAGCTCTTCCACGAGCGCTGCTCCGCCTTGACCGACGCCATCGAGGGCGCCCTGATCAAGGCGGTCCACCCGACCGAGAGCTGGGAGGAGCACCGGCTGATGCACCGCGTCGCCAAGCTCTTCCGCGCCGAGCGCGCCAAGGAATTCGGCGCCCACGTCAGCGGCCCCGACATGCGCGAGCGCGAGGTCGCCTTCCATCGCGTGTGGGAGGGCTATCGCCTGCGGCGCCAGAGCGACCCCGCCGCGACCGCCGTGCTCATGGCGCGGGTGCGCGAATACGACGCCGACCTCAACAGCCTCGACCTCGAGGACACCGAGCTCGACCGCAGCCCCAAGCAAGGCAGCCTCGTCCGCGCGACCGGCCTGGTCCTGCAGCTGATCGGCCTCTACGTGCTGGCCCCGCCGCTGCTGGTCCTGGGGCTGGCCGTCAACGGGCCGCCCTACTACCTCGTCGGCTGGCTGGCCAACCGCCACGCCAAGCTGGTCAAGGACGTGGCCTCGCTCAAGTGGCTCTACGGGATCATCGCCTACCCGATCGCGTGGGCGCTGATGGGCGCCCTGGTGTGGTTCGGCTGGGTCAACCTGCACGAGCAGTACCCCAAGCACATCACCAGCTCCGCCGTGACGGCCACGCTGCTGACCCTGGTGTTCTCCTTCGTGGGCGGCTTCCTGGCCCTGCGCTACACGGAGCGCGTCCGCGAGACCCTGCGCGCGATCCGCGTCCGCCTGACCCGCGCCCGCTCCACCCAGACGATCGAGCGGCTCAAGCAAGAGCGCGGCGCGCTCTTCCAGGCGCTCTCGACCATGACCGAGGGGCTGGACTTGCCGGGCGAGGTCGGCCCGGACGGGCGGATTCGTTGAGCTCGTCTCCCGAGCTCGTAAGAGGGGTTGCAATGCGGGCACGGAACGCCGTCGGAGTCCTGCTGCTGGCCTGGGCGGCCGGCTGCTCGAGCCCCGAGCCAGCCCCTGCCGACCCCCAGCCCACCCCGGCCGAGACCACCCGCACGCGGGAAGCGGCCAGCCCCTCTCAGGGAGACTCCCTCGCCGACCTGACGCCGGACGCCCTCGAGCTGGCGGCCTACCTCGGCCACCCGCCGGCCCTGCAGGCGCTCGGCCGGGAAGCGCCCCCTCGCCTCGGCGAGACCAGCCGCTGGCTGCGCGGCCTCCGCCGCTGGGGGCCCGAGGTGACGGTTCGCGCCGCCGTCGCGCTCGGCCGACGAGCGCTGAGCTTTCACACTCACGCCGCCCCTCAGGCGGCGGTCGAGGCCGCGGAGGAGTGGGTTCGCGCCCCCTCCGCCGAGCAGGCCGCCAGCGCAGAGGCGGCGAGCAAGGTGGCGGAGGCGCACGGGGAAGCGCTCTCCAACTCCGGGCCGAGCGGGACGGAGGAAGAGGCCTTCCAGGCCTGGGAGCGCTCGCTGAAGGCGGCCTTCCTCTGCACCACCTGCGCGGAGCTCCCCGGCGTGCTGGCGCGCGGCGACGAGGAAGCGGCGACCCGCTATCTGCTCGCGCTGGTCGGCAGCGGAGCGTCCCTGGAGAGCGCTCGAATTCCGCTCTCGACCGAGGCCCTCGACGCGCTCAGCCCCGAGCAGAAGAAGGAGCTCGGCGCCGCGATCGCCACGATCCACGGCCCGAAGCGCGCGCTCACCAAGGAAGCGGGCGAGGGGCTGCGAGAGTTCCTGGCGGCGGCGAAGGAGCGTCAGCTCCTGGCCGAGGCGATCGCGCTGGAGCGAATCCGCCGCGCGCTCCTCCCCTGGGTCCTCGGCGCTCGAGACCCGGTCCGGCAGGCTCGCCCGGACGCGGACTGGTCCCGCTACGCTAGCGCCGCGACGACCTGGAAGGGGCTCGGGGCCCTCGCGGCGATCGACGCCGAGGACGCCGAGCGGGCCAAGCGGAAGGCCGAACGCGCAGAGGCGCGTCGCGCGCGCGGCGGGAACTAGCCCGCTGCTAGCCCGGTCCTCGCCCGCGGGGGCTGTAGTCGTAGACGCTGACCTCGACCCCGCGCGCTGAGAGCGTGTCGCGCAGGATCGGCTCGATGTGGTCCCACTTGCCCCCCGCGAGCCCGCAAGCGATCCGCGGCATGTGAACGCTCGCCCCGCGGTCCTGGGCGAACTCGGCCACGCGGCGCAGGCCGGCCCGGATCGCCTCGTAGCGGACGGGGGGCACGCCCTTGGACTTGCGGATCCCCTCCTGCCCGATCAGGTTCGCGACCCACAGCTCGGGCTCGACCTCGACGAACTGAACCTCGCCCAGCTCGAAGGGCGGGTCGCTCGCGGCGGGCTCCTTGCGCCAGGCCTTGAAGCGACGCTCGGGCTCGCGCCAGCGCTTGCTGATCGCGAGCACGAAGCCCTTGCCCCAGAAGCCGCGGTCGTTGGCGACGTGGACCAGCAGGCGGGGGCCGCTCCCCTCGGGCCGGGTGGCGTCCCCCTTCCGGTAACGGATCGGCGCGGGCTCGCCCCCGCTGGGCCAGTCGCCTTCGAGGTAGCGCTTGACCAGGCCCGCGTGGCTGAGGGGCTTGCCCAGGTCCTCCAGGTCGCAGTTGGTCTCGTAGTCGAGCAACACGACCGACTCCTCCGACTCCACCAGCCCGCGCAGCTCGGCCAGCTCGGCCTGGAGCCGGTGCTCGAGCGCCCAGCGGTAGGCCGGCAGGTAGATCTCGAAGCGAGCGGTGCGGTAGTCCAGCAAGTCGGCGCCGGCCACGCCGCGGCGGTGCCCCAGCACGCGGCCGAAGCGGCGGACCGTCCGCTTGAGGCCCTTCGTCGAGGTCAGCTCGAGCTTGCTCGGGTCGACGTCGCTCGACTCGAACACCTTCAGGCCCTGCCAGATCCCCTCGACCGACTGGCTCTCGACGCCCGGCGAGAAGGGGACCGGGATCCCGCCGAGGGGGAAGAAGGGGCTGAAGCGGACCCAGGGCGCCTCGCCGCGCGAGGTCAGGTCCAGCGCGCAGGCCTCGGGCCCGTAGCGCTTGGCGATCGTCTTGGGCTGCAGGCGGCGACTGGCGACGTGGAGGGACATGGGCACCTCGAGGGAGAAGCTCCCAGAAAGGCCCGCGCCGCGCGCCCTTCCAAGCCTTCCCGGGCCTTCCTAAGTCACGCGTCCGAGGGGGTCGCGCCGAACAGGTCCTCGAAGGTGTCGCGCACGCCGAGGGCGTTCTCCCAGCGGCGGACGAGCAGCTCGACGGCGAACAGGGCCAGGAGGAGGTGCAGGAGCCAGGGCGAGAGCTCGACGGTCCGGGTGAAGCTGGCCTGATCGGCGGGGACGGTGGCGCCCTCCTCGATCACGGCGCCGCCGGTGGTCTTGGCGACCCGCTCCAGCAGCTCGCGGTCGACCCAGCCCACGGCCGCCTCGGCGCTGACCTCGTGCACGTAGCCCGCCGAGACCATGTCGGAGCCGCTGCGGGCCCGCACGAGGTAGACCCCGGGCTGGTCGGGCTCGATCTCGTTCTTGTAGCGCCCCGGCCCGACCGGGTTCAGCCGCAGCCGCGTCAGGGGCTTCATTTGGCTGCCCAGGGCGCCGGCCGGGACGAAGTAGACGTCGGCCTCCACGTCCGCCGCGTTGCGGAAGGTGGCGGCGTCCTCGAGCGCGTCGACCTGGATCGTGAGCTTCTGGTCCTGCTCGCGCAGGCGGAGGTCCATGAACTGGCCCTGCGGCGCGCGGGCCATCTCGCGCAGGACCTGGCCCCAGAACTGGCTGTAGCCAGGCCAGCCGGCGACCCACAGGGCGCCCCAGCGCGACTTGCAGTCCGAGGTGAAGGCCGTGACCTTGCCCAGGCCGTAGCGCCAGTGCGCCAGGAGGGGGTCGCCGAGGTCCGTCACGAGGGGGACCTGGGTCGTCGCGCGCCGGATCGTCTTGACGTAGCCCAACAGGGGGCGCGCGCTCTCGGCGGCCCAGCCGGCGAGCATCGGGTGGCGCTCGACCTGCTGCGGCTGGAAGGTCTCCTCGCGCACCAGGCGGCCCATGTGGACCGCGGTGTCCTGGGTGAAGATCCGCGGGATCGCGCTCGGGTCGCTGGTCTCGTAGAACTTGCCGCCGCCCGAGCGGGCGATGTTGCGCAGGAGCGCGTTGTCGGCGCCCGCGCCCACGCCCACGGCCGAGACGGTGATCCCGTCGCCGAGCATCTGCGCCGCCAGCTGCTCGTAGCCGCTGCCCGAGGTCCGCCCGTCGGTGAGCACGATCGCGTGCTTGACCTTGGCCCGGGTCCGGCGCAGGGCCTCGTAGCCGGCGGTCATGCCGGGGTAGACGTTGGTCCCGCCGCCGGCGCTGAGGGTCGCGATCCGGCCGCGGATCTGCGCCTTGTTGCCGGCCTTGGTCATGGGCACGACCCACATCGCGCGGCTGTCGAAGGCGACCACCCCGATCGAGTCCTTGCGCTGGAGCATGTCGGCCGTGGCGACCGCGGCCGACTTGCAGATCTCGATCTTGTTGCCCGACATCGACCCCGAGCGGTCGATGATCAAGCAGATCGCGGTCGACATCCGCTCCTCGGTGTCGGGCGGCTGCATCTTGACCGGCAGGATGTCCTCGATCGGGGTCCGGTAGTAGCCGCCCACGCCGAAGGAGTTGATCCCGCCGACCATCAGGAACCCGCCCCCGAGCTTCTCCACGTAGTCGTGGATCGAGGACATCACCCGCTCGCTCAGGAGCCGGGCCGGGACGTCCGAGAGGATGATCCCGTCGTAGGCCGCCAGCTGCTGGAGCGTCTCGGGGATCCCCTCGGGGGGGCGGATCTCCAGCCGAATGCCCTCGCGCGCCATGGCCTCGGCCAGGTAGTGCGCCTCCTCGGGCATGCCCTCGACGTAGAGCAGGAGCGGGCGGCCGCGGACCTCGACCAGGGTCATGGCCTCGTTGTTCTGCCGGATCGCGTCGTCTTGGAAGCCCTCGATCCGCACCAGGTAGCGGTAGAGGTTCCGCTGCTCGGGGGTCCGCTTGAACTCGACGGTCTGGGGCTTGCCGACCTCGAGGGTCAGGGGCTGGCTCTCGACCTCGACCCCGTTCTCGAAGAGCTTGATCGTGCCGCTGCCCGCGGCGCTGCCCTCGACCTCGGCGAAGAGCGCGATCGAGGCGCCCTCGTGGCTGCGGGAGCGGCTGCTGCGCAGGCGGACCACGCGCGCGTCGGGCTGGGCCGGGCCGCGGTTGGGGACCACGTCGACCACGATCCGCTTCAGCGCGGCCTCGCGGGCGGCGGCCTCGAGGTCGCCGCGGGTCTCGAGCCCGTCGCTGACCAGCACCAGGCGCCGCCCGGCGCCCGGCGGGAAGAGGCCAGCCGCCAGCTGGAGCGCCTGGCTGAGGTTGGTCTGCGCGCCGTCCTCCTCGAGCAGGCTCGGGTCGGCCACGAGCGGCTGCTCGCGCTCGAGGGTCGGCGCGCGCAGCAGCTTGGGCGAGGCGCCGACCGAGAGCACGCCGGCGGGGGTCTCGGGAGGGAGGGCCTGGATCAGGCGGTTGACCTCGGCCACGGCGGCGGCCTGGCCGTCGACCCCCTGGCTCTGGCTGTGGTCGAGGACGAACACCACCGTCTGCTCGGCGTTCTGCTCCTCCATCGTCGGGTCGGCCAGGGCGGCGACCGCCAGCGCCAGCACGCCGATCCGGACCGCGCTCAGCCACACGCGCCGGCGGCCGGTCATGGGGTGCAGCGAACGCCGCGCGGCGAGCGCGACGAGGGCGGCCAGCACGGGGATCGCCAGCAAGAGCTCGGGGCGGGCCCAGGTCACTAGAACACCCCCGCCCTGTGGAAGAGCCACGCTTCGAGGACCAGCACGCACACCACCAGCACCAGCAAGAAGGGCCGCATGTCGCCGCGCAGCGCGACCAGCGACTCGCCGCGCGCTTCGCCGCTGAAGGTCAGCGGGTTGGGGTTGCCGAGCAGGTGGGTCTCGGCGCGGCTCAAGAGCGAGGCGCTGCCCTCGACGTCCCCGCAGCGGAAGAGCCCGATCCGGGCCAGCTCGGTCAGGTTGCCCAGGCGCTGCTCCACCTCGGGCTCCTGACCGGGCAGGCTCCACTCGATCGTCGGCGCCTCGACCTCGAGCAGGTGGCCGGTCCTCAGGTTGTTGCCCGTGCGCGCCTCCTGGCTGGGCTGGGTCAGCCACAGGATCGCGTTGCCGAGCATCAGCGGCCAGCTGGCCGTGTAGCCCAGGCGCTCGCTGCGCTGAGGGCTGCAGGCCAGGAGCACCAGGCGCTGGCCGCGCACCTCGCCGGCGCTCAGGATCGGACCGGCGGGGCCGACCCAGAGCGGCGCCAGGGCGCCGCCCGCCTCGAGCACGACGGTCTGCAGGAGCGAGACGCGCCCGCTGGCCACGCCGTAGAGGATCGGGTGGCGCTCGTCGACGGCGCGCAGCGTGTCGAGCGGCAAGGGGCGCTCCAGCCGCGACGAGCGGAGGGGCCCCAGGCTGCGCGGCGGGTCGATCACGATCGCCTGCAGGCTCTCGTCCCAGGTCTCGGGCAGCCACTGATCGAAGATCACCACGTCGAAGGGGCGCCCGTCGTTGGGGGTCAGCGGCCACTTGTCGGGGGCGACCTGGAACACCTCCAGCTGGCCCATCTCGGAGATCGCGCTCAGGGCGAGCTGGGTGAAGGGGTCGGCGGTCTTGGGCGGGGTGACCCAGGCGGCGCGGATCGCGCGGGCCTCGGGGACGCGGGCGTGGACGACGTCGTCGCTCGCCAGCACGTCGCCCTCGGTGCGGAGCCGGATCGTGACCGTCGGCCCCTGGCTGGCGTCGACCGGGACGATCAGGCGCTCGGTGCCGCCGGGGGGGACGCTCAGGCTCTGGAGCAGGACCAGCTCGCCCTCGCGCAAGAGCTCGAGCTGGGTCTCGAGGGGCGCGTCGCCCACGGGCGCCGCCTGCAGCTCGATGAAGGCCTCGGCCTTGCCGTGCTCGAGGGGCTGCGGGCGCAGCTGGAGGGTCGTGATCCCGACGTTCGTCGGCTGCGCGAGCCCGAGGTTGATCGTCTCGACGCTGACCTGGGCCAGATCGCCGGCGGGCGGATCGGGCGCCGCGCCGCTGGCGACGGGCGCCTCGCTGGCCGAGCCGACCGGGGCCAGATCCGCGGGCGGCGCGTCGGCCTCGGCCGGGCGGTCCGTCAGGTGCCAGATCGTGGCCGGGGCCTCGAGCGCCGCCAGGCGACGGGCCAGCTCGAGGGCGGCCCGCGGCTCGCTCTCCAGGGGGCGGACCTCGACCTCCTCGAGCGCGCGGCGCACGGCGCGGCGGTCGAAGCTGTGGGGGAGCAGGATCTCGGGGCGGCGGTCGTAGCGCATGACCATCACGGCCACGCCGGGGGGCACGCCGGGGAGGCGCTCGTCGAGCCAGTCCTTGGCCCGCTGCAGGCGGGTCTTGCCCTGCTCGTCCACGGCACCCATCGAGGCCGAGGTGTCGATCAGCACGATCACCGAGTGCAGCTCGTCGCTGCGCGGCGCGATCACCATCCGCGCCAGGGCCCCCGCCGCGGCGCAGATCACGATCGCGCTCAGGAGGAAGCTCACCAGCTTCTTGAGCCGGCGCAGCCAGGCGGACTCCTGATAGACCTTCGCGAGCGACTTGAAGAAGGGCAGCGTGCTGACGCGGACCTGCTTGGGGCGACGGCGGAAGAGGTAGAGCACCAGCGCCAGCGCGCCGAGGCCGGCGATCCACCAGAGCAGGTTGGGGGCCAGGAACTGCACGAGCTATCCCTGCGCCAGCGAGCTGCCGCGCGAGAGCATATTGACGAAGTTGGCCTCGAAGGCGTCCTCGGTCGACCAGTGCGTGTAGTGGATCCGGCGCTGGACGCAGGACTGCTCCAGCTCACCCAGGAAGGCCCGCACGGCGGCGGTGTAGCGGGTCACGTCCTGGGGGGTCAGGCTCAGCCGGCGCGCCTCGCCGGTCTCGACGTCGATCAGCTGCACCTCGCCGTCGAGGCGGGGCTCGATCTCCTCGGGATGGAGGATGTGGACCACGTGGGTCTCGGCCGGCCAGCGGATCGCCTGGTGCAAGGCGTCGCGGCTCGCGAAGGGGTCCTGCCCGAAGAGGTCCGAGAGGATGAACACCAGCCCGCGCCGGTCGCGGCCCGGCCGGAAGCGCTTCAGGCTGCCCTCGATGTCGGTCAGGCCGTTGAACTCGAGCCCGGCCAGCTGGGTCAGCACCTGGTGAATGTGGCCCTGGCCCTTCATCGGGCGGAACTCCTGGCGGACGTCCTCGCCGAAGCTCAGGATCGAGACCCGGTGCTGGTTCATGAGCGCCAGGTAGGCCAAGGCCACCGTCAGCCGAAGCGCCACGACCCGCTTGCGCCCGAAGGGCTCGATCATGGACTGGCTGCGGTCGACCAGGATGTGGACGTGGAACTCCTGGATCTCCTCGTAGAGGCGAATGAAGAGCTTCTCCAGGCGCGCGTAGAGCCGCCAGTCGATGGCGCGGAAGTCGTCGCGGCTGGTGTAGGGCCGGTGGTCCTTGAACTCACGCGTGAAGCCCGCGGCGTGGGTCTGCTGGAGGCCCTTCTTCTTGAGCTGCTTGCGCCGCTTCAGCTTGAAGAAGAGGGTGCGCAGCCGCTGGAGGAAGTCGGCGTCGAAGAGCTCCTCGTCGCCCTCAGCGCTCACGGGGCGCCTCTCCCGGCTCGCCGGTGCGGAAGCAGACCAGGCGCGAGGCGTCGCTGACGACGAAGAGCTCGCCCCGGTCGGCCAGGCCGACCGGCTCGAGGGCTCGCTGGCCTTGCCCGTTGGGCTTGGGGTCGATCGTGATCCCCCGGTAGCCGTAGCTCGACATGCCGCCGCGCTGGGGCCACTCGGCCTGCGGCGCGACGAGGTCGGGCCAGGGCTGGAAGAAGAGCCGCGTCTTGGTGGCCACGTTCAGGCAGAGCACTCCCTTGGGGCCGCTGAGGTAGGCCAGCGGGCCGTCCAGCGTCCCGCTGACGAGCGGGGGCCGGCTGGAGTCCAACAGGTCGCTCAGCGAGAGCGTCCCGTGGCTGGCGCCGCGCTCGAGGTCCACGACCTCCAGCGTCGAGCCGGTCAGGAGCACGAAGAGCGAGCCGTAGCTGCCCAGGTGCGTCCCGTGCAGCGTGACCTGCCGGCCGAACATCGGCAGCTCGAGGTCGATCACGTGCAGCCCCTGCCCGTGGCCGCTCCCGGCCAGCACGAGCTTGCTCCCCTGGACCCAGGCCCGACGGTTCGCGGACGAGTCGCGCGTGTTGGCCCACACGACCGCCGGCGAGACCAGGCGGGTGTCGCGGCTGTTCTCGCGCCAGCCGGAGCGCCTCAGCGTGTGGTCGAGCAGGGTCGGTCCGTCGGGCTGGCCCGGACCGCCGGGGCGGAACAGGGGGGCGCCCTGGGTCAGGCCCCCTCCCCCGCCGAGCCCGGGCAGCAGGAGCGCCAAGGGGTCCTCGCCGCCGCTGCTCAGCTCGACCGCCGCCTCGCGGACGCGCTCGACCTCGGCCGACCAGCGCACGGCCCCCGTCTCGGCCGAGAGGATCGCCGTCCAGCGCCCGTAGACCAGCAGCCGCCCGTCGGCGTAGCTCGCGCCGCTGACCCCGGGGCCGATCCGCTCGGGGCCTGAGCTGGGCTTGGGCAGGGTCGTCAGCCAGAGCAGCTTGCTGCTCTCCTGATCGAGGGCGGCGGCCTGCCCCGTGCAGGGCTCCCAGAGGTAGGTCCGCTCCCCGACCACGATCACGCTCATGGCTGGGGCGATGGCCTGCCCGAGCTCCTTGCCAGCCGCGAGCTGCAGCTCGAGCTTGCGCTTGCCCTCCCAGTCGTAGAGCGCGACGGCGCCGGGCCGCGGGAGGTAGAAGTCACCCCCGCGCGCGACGACCGGGCGCGGGGCGCGCCAGTATTCGTTGTGGTGCGTGGTCCAGGTCGAGCCGCCGCGGGTCTTCGTCTCGCGGTGCTGGTGCGAGCCCGAGGCGCTCAGCGCCCCCGGCAGGGCCCACTCCAGCTTGCCGGTCGCGCGCGAGACGCCGTAGACGTTGCCCGCCTCGTCGCTGACCAGGAGCCGCGTCGCCCCCAGGGGCTGGACCGAGACGACCGGCGCCTGCGCGTAGGTGTCGAAGGCCCACTGGAGCGCCAGCGGCGCCAGGGGCCCCTCGCGATCGACGAGCGGCGCCGGACCGACGCTGAGGTCCTTGGTCAGCGAGTCACGCGCCGCCTCGGGCGAGGCGCACAGCCCGTCGGGCAGGACCAACGCGCGACCGGGCAGCGCGGTCGGGGTCGGCTCGTCGGCGGGCGGCTTGGGCGGCGGGGGCCCGCCGTTGGCGGCCGCGACCCGCTTGGCCTCGGCCAGCTTGCGCTCGCGCTCGCGCTTGGCCTGCTCGGCGGCCTCTTGCTGGGTCCGCTCCAGGTTGTCGAAGGCGCGCTCGAGCTCGGCCAGGGCGGCGTCGCGCTCCTTGGTCTGGCCGAGCTGGTTGTGCGCGTAGGCGCGCGCCCAGGCGACCCACACCCAGGTCCGCCCTTCGTCGCTGGTGCGCTCGACCTGGTCGAGGAGCGCGAGGGCCTCGAGGGCGTCGTCGTCCTCGCGCTCGGCGAGGTGCGCGGCGACCGAGCGCCAGGCCGAGTCGCTGAGGTGCGCGCGCAGCAGGCGGCGCACCTTGGCGTCCAGGGGGAGCTTGGGGCCGGCGCGCAGGATCTGGTGCAGGGCGCCGCGCAGGCGCGCCTCGTCGCCGGTCGTCGCCAGCGCGTAGATGTAGCGCTCCCAGGCCTCCCGGTCGCCCGGGTCGACCTCGGTCACGCGCTCGAGCAGGCCCAGCGAGCGCTCGCCGTCGCGCAGGTGACGAGCCAGACCCGCCAGCCCGCGCAGCAGGTCGGGGTCGCGCAGGTTGCTCGCGTCGACCTCGGCCAGGGCGGCGCGGGCCTTGTCCAGGCGCTGGGCCGCGGCGTGCGCCAGGGCCAGGCGCGCGCTGTATTCGGTCTTGCGGGCCGGGTCCTCCTTGGCCAGCTGCTCGAGGTTGGCCACGGTCCGCTTGACCTCTTCGGTCTCGAAGGTCGGCACCGCGACCAGCCGGCGGCGCAGCTCGAGCTCGAGGTTCTTGGGGAGGTCCTTGCGCTCGAGGAGCTGCGCGATCAGCTTGCTGAGCGCCTCGGCCCGCTGCTGCGCGGCGCAGAGGTCGGCGAAGGCCAGCAGCCGCTCCTGGCGCCGCTTGGTCCAGGCTTCGTCCGTGACGAAGCGCTCCTGCTCGCCCTTGAAGAAGAGCTCCTCGCGGAAGAAGAACTCGTAGAAGCCGAGGGCCGCCTCGAGCCAGCGCCGGTAGCGCGCCTGGTTGTCGGCCAGCTTGCGCGTCCGCTCGGCCAGCTCGCGTCCGCGCCGGCCGTTGCCGAGCCGCCCCTCGACCTCGAGCAGGGCCAGGAGCAGCTCGAAGTGCTCGGGGCGCGCCTGCAGCTGCTGGAGCAGCGCGCCGCGCGCCGGGCGCAAGAGGCGCTCGCGGAGCATCAGCTGCACGAGGTCCAGGAAGAGCGCGGTGTCGACCTTGGGGGGCAGAGGCTGCCGGAGCGCGGCGTGGGCTGCGCCGACCTCGCCGGTCGCGAGCAGCGTCTCGGCCAGCTCGCGGCGGAGGTCCAGCCGGCGCGGGGCCGCGTCCACCGCCTTGCGGAACACCTGGGCGGCGAAGCTCGGGAAGGCCTGCGCGCGCAGGAAGCGAGCCGTCTCGGCCAGGCGCTTGACCTGGTCGCGGGGCGCGAGCTTGGCCACGACCTCGTCGAGGGCCTTCTGCGCGGCGGCGTTGCGGCCCAGCTGGAAGAGCGAGCGCATGCGCTGCTCGGCCAGGTCCAGCCGCTCGGGCTCGCGCTCCAGGCGCTCCTCCAGGTAGGCGATCCGGCCGCGTTCGTCGCGGAGGCGGTCGAAGAGGGCCAAGGCCTCTTGCTCGAGGCGGCGCACCTGGGGCAGCTTGCGGCTGGCGGCGACGATCACGTCGAGGGCCTCGCGCCGGCGGTCGAAGCCGCTCAGGAGGCGGGCCAGGTCGAGGGCCTTGGCGGGGGTCTGCTCGCGCTCCCAGTCCGCGCGCGCCTGCTTGACCAGGCTCTCGCGCTCCTTGGCGGAGCTGATCAGGCGCGCCCGCCGGCGCAGGATCTCGGGGCGCCGCCAGTAATCGGCGGTCAGCTTGCCCAGCAGCTCGTCGAGCCGCTTGGCGGCCTCCTCGCGCCGCTTGAGCGCCACGAGCGCCTTGGCCGCCAGGAGCTCGATCTCGACCCCGGTCTCGGGGTTGGGCCGCTTCTTGGTCGCCTGCTCCAGCTCCTCGAGGGTCTCGAGGTGGAAGTCGTAGGCGAGCATCTTGCGGGCGGCCGCGAGGTGCGCCCCCGCGGTGCTCCCGAGCAGCTTGGCGTAGTCCTTGAGGTGCTTGCGGGCCAGGTCACGCCGGTCCGAGCTGACGGCCCGCTCGAGCAGGCGCTGCACCCAGGCCCGCCGGCGGACGGGGCGCCGCTCGAGGGAGATCGCCTTGTCGAGCAGGTCGAGGGCGCGCGGGTCGTTGTCCTGCTCCAGCAGCTGGTAGCGGAGGTAGGCCAGGTAGCCCTGCTGCGGGAAGAGGGCCACCGCGCGCCGCAGCTCGTTCTCGGCCTCGCGGTCGCCCGAGAGCAGGAGCAGGCGGACGAAGACCGTCCGGGCCGAGAGGTCCCGCGGGTAGGAGCTGAGGTGGGAGCGATAGACCCCGACCAGCTCCTCGACGCGGTCGGCCTCGCGGTAGAGCGCGAGCAGCCGCTCGAGGGCAGACTCGAGGGTCGGGTCGTGGTGGAGCGCGGTCCGGAGCGGGAGCGAGCGCTGGGTCAGCTCGTCGGGCTCCTGAGCCCAGGCCGGCGCAGGCGCCCCGAGCAGGAGCGCCCCGACCAGGAGCGCCCCGACCAGGGGCGCGGCGGCAGCGAGACGAAGCCGCATTAGCTCTGCCCGGGGGTCGGGACCTGGTCGAGGACCTCGCCCAGCAGGCCGTCCACGTCGTAGGACTCGGCCTCGCCCTCGAAGTTGAGCAGCACGCGGTGGCGCAGGGCCGGCAGCGCGACGGCGCGAATGTCCTCGCAGGAGACGGCGGTCCGCCCCTCGAGCAGCGCGTGGACGCGCCCCGAGCGGATCAGGGTCTGCATGCCGCGCGGGCTCGAGCCGTAGGCCACGAAGCGCTTGACGGCCGGCAGCGACTCCTTGGTGTCGGGGTGCGTCGCGAGCACCAGGCTGGCGGCGTAGCGGAGCACGGGCTCGGCCACCGGCACCTCGGTCACGAGCTCCTGGAACTCCTTCAGCTGGGCCCCCGACATCACGACCTTCAGCTCGGGCTCCTTGTAGCCCGTGGTCCGTCGCGAGATCTCGACCAGCGCGTCGCGCCCGGGGAAGGGCACGTGCAGCTTGAACATGAAGCGGTCCAGCTGAGCCTCGGGCAGCGGATAGGTGCCCTCCATCTCGAGCGGGTTCTGGGTCGCCATCACGAAGAAGGGCGAGGGCAGGTCGAAGTGCTCGCCGCCGGCGGTCACGTGGCGCTCCTGCATCACCTCGAGCAGCGCGGCCTGGGTCTTGGGGGTCGCGCGGTTGATCTCGTCCACCAGCAGGATGTTGGTGAACACCGGCCCCTTCTCGAACACGAAGGTCTTCTTGCCCGTGCCGTCGTCGGTCACGATGTGGGTGCCGAGGATGTCGGCCGGCATCAGGTCCGGCGTGCACTGCACGCGGCCGGAGTCGAGCCCGAGCACCTGGCTGAGCACCTTTACCAGGAAGGTCTTGCCCAGCCCCGGCACGCCCTCGAGCAGCACGTGGCCGCCGCCGAACACGGCCATGAGCACCTCGCGCAGCATCTCGTCGTAGCCGACGATGGCGCGGTGGATCTCGGTGTCGAGCTCCTTGAAGGCGACGCGGAACTGCTCGAAGCGCTCCGCGAGCTCAGCGGGGTCGACGGTCGCGGTCTCGCTCATGGGTCTCGTCCTCCGACCCGGGCCAAGGGCCCAGGCTGGGTGGGGTGTTGTCTCGGTGTCAGGCGGGCTCCGGCGCGCTACTTGGGAGGGGCTTCCCCCTGGGGCTCGAGCAGCTTGCGGATCGCGGTGAAGTAGCGGCGGACCTGGTGGCGGCGCGAGGCGGGGAGCGGCTCGTCGGCGAGCGCGGCCTCCTCGGCCTTGATGAAGTCGCTGGCGATGGCCTTGGTGTCCTCACCCGCGCCCTCGCGGTGCCCGCGGCCGGCGCGGCGGCGCATGGCGGAGGGGCCCTTGCCCTTGCGCCCGCTCACCACCTCGGTCGAGGTCGACTCCATCGTCTTGGTCGCCTTGTTGCCCATGCCGGCCGCGCCGTTGCCGGCGTTGTTCCCGCCGGGCTGCGCGCCCTGTCCGCCCTGGTTGCCGCCCTGCCCGCCCGGGACGGGCGCGCCGCCGCCCGGCCGCTGGCCGCCGGGCCACTGCCCGGGGATCGGGTTCCCGCCCGGCTGCTGGCCAGGGATCGGCGCCGGCGCCTGCCCGGGGATCGGCCCCTGGCCCGGCATGGCCTCGTCGGGGAGCAGGTCCTGGAGCGGATCCTCGCTCGGCGGCGCGGGGGGCGCCCCCTCGTCCATCGGCGGGAGCTCGGGCAGGTCGCTGAAGTCGCGGTCGGTCGTGAGGCGGCGCATGCCGTCGTCGGGCAGGCTGGGCTGGTTCTGCGCCAGGCGCTTGAGGCCTTGCTGCTGCTTGCCCATCGTCTCCTGGCCCAGCTCGCGCAGGCGCTTGGCCAGGTTGCGCAGCTGCTTCTGCTTCTTGAGCCGCTCGGCGAGCTTGGCGTAGAACTCGGCCAGCTGGAGCAGCTCGACGCCGGCCTTGGCCGGCTCCTTCTTGACCAGCTCCTCGTGGGCCTTGGCCAGGCGCTTGCCGAGGCGGGTCAGCTTGTCCTGCTGGCTCGCGGCCGCGAGGCCCTTGTTGAAGGCCTCCTGGATCCGCTGGCGCGCCTCGATCCCGAGGTCCGGTGAGCCGAGCTTCTCGCCCAGGCGCTTGGACTCGCCCGCCGCGAGGTCGTATTCGTTGCCGCGCAGGGCGCCCGCCAGCTCAGCCGTGTCGGCGTGGCGCTCGAGCTCGGCCAGCATCCCGCCGCTGATCTTCTCGCGCTGGTCCGCGCCCATCTTGCGGGCCAGCTTCTCGGCCTGGCGCGCCCGCCGCTCGAGCTCCGCCAGCACCTCGCGCTGGGTCGCCTCCTGGCCCGGCTGCTTGAGCTTCTTGGCCGTCTTCTTCAGCTCCTGCTTGATCTTGTCGAGCTCGGCCTGCTCCTCGGGGGTCAGGTTCTTGGGGTCGAGGGCGTCCGCGCGCTCTTCGAGCTGCTCGCCCGCCGCCGCCGCACGCTCGCGCTCCTCCTCGCTCAGGCCGTCCTTGGGGCCCGCCACGGCGGGGGGCGCCTCCAGCAGGCCGGTCGAGAGGAAGGCCAGGAACAGGATCGGCGCCAGCCAGGAGGGGTTGCTCACGTAGTAGGAGAGCTCGCGCGGGAGCGCCTTGCGGGCCTCCGGCAGCTCGGCCGCCGCGCGCTGAATGTGCAGCTCGACCGCGGGGCCCTCGGCGCCCTCGCGCACGAAGGACAGGGCCGAGGTGAAGAGCTCGGCGCGGCCGGCCTTCTCGTCCCAGCGCGCGAGCGCGGTCAGCGCGGGCGGGCGCGCGATGAAGGCCGCGATCAAGGTCGAGAGCAGCCACACCCCGACCAGGGTCCCGCCGCCGACCAGGGCCAGCTTCCAGCCCAGCCCGTAGCCCGCCAGCCGGAGCCCCACCAGCGCCGCGCCCGTGCCCACGAAGAGGGGCAAGGCGCTCCGGTCGAGGAGCTCGGTCCAACGCGCCATGGCGATCCGGGTCGAGGCGCTCTCAGCCACGTCGTGCAAGTCACGGATGGGATCGCTCATGGGGTCTCCTGGCAGGCTTCCCGCAGCCTAAACGCCCGCTGCAACTCCAGGGCCCTCATTCGTCCTCGATCGAGGCCAGGAGCTCCTTGACCCGGCGCTCCACCTCGGGGTCCTTGGTCTGGCTGCGGGCCTCCTCGAGGGGCAGCCGCGCCAGGGCCCCCAGGCTGCGCAGCTCGCGGCTCGCCGCCTCGCGCTTCTCCCAGCGCGTGTCGCCCAGGTCGCGGATCAGCCCGGCGATCCGCTGGCGGAGCGCGGGGGGGATCTGGGGGGTCGGGACGTGGGCCGCGAGCAGCTCGCGGGTCGGGATCCAGATCCGGCCGTCGCCGGTCTGGACCGGGAGCAGCGCCTGCCGCAGCACGCCGGCCACCTCGCCGCCGCCCCACAGCTCGGCCTTGAAGGGGATCCCCTGGCCGAACTCGGGCTTCTCGCCCTCGAGGGTGTTGGTCAGCTGGCGCATCTGCGCGGGCGGGACGGGGAGCACCTCGCCCGTGCCGGCGAACTCGACCGCGGGCAGGTCGATCTGGCCCGCGATGATGTCGCCGCCGACCAGGGTCAGGTAGGGCTGGAGCAGCTCCTCGTCCGCGGCCGGCTCCTCCTCGCCGCGGCGGCGGAGCGCGTCCGCCGAGACGATCGCGCGCACCTGGCTGGGGGTGAAGCGAACCGGCCCGAAGAGCTCGGCCTCGAGCTCGAGGCTCTCGGCGCTGAAGAAGGCGCGGAAGCGGCTCTTGTCGGTCAGGGTCACCCAGAACCCAGGCTGACCCTCGCCGATGCGGCTCAGGCTCTTGACCCGCTCCAGGGGCACCTTGCGCACGCCCCAGCGGGTCGCGAGCCCCAAGGTCGCCCCGGGGGGGCTCTTGACCATCAGCCGGTCGCCGGCCTGGGTCTCGACCAGCAGCCGCCCCGGCGGCGCCAGGGGCGCCTCGCGCGACTTGCGGATCACGATCCGGTCCAGGCGGTCGGGGTGGAGGTCGACCGAGAGGCCGGTCGTCATCTCGAAGCGCAGCCCCTCGGCCAGGAGCTTGCCCGAGAGCTTCTGCCCGTCCTTGAAGTGGAGGCGCGCCGCGCCGCCCTTGTAGGCCCCGCCGGCCATCGCGGCCACCAGCTCGAAGGGGACCTCGGCCTTGCCGTAGCGCGACTCGATCGCGAGCGTCTTGCAGTGCGCGGTCCCGCGCACGCGGGTCTCGGCGCCGAAGGCCAGCACGTCGAGGCTCGTGCCCGAGAGTCCGAGCTCCTCCTCCAGGCTGGCCAGGGTCGTGGCTCCACCGGGGAACGCGCCCGAGCGGCTGTTGACGAAGCGCTTGCGGATCTCGCCCGGGAGGTCGCGGGTGAACTTGGCCTTGCGGAAGTCCTTGAAGATCTGGTCGCGCTGCTTGGCGGTCGGGTTGCCGTTGACGCTCGCCACCGCGTAGACCAGCGCGGCCTTGCCCTTGGCCGGGACCTTGACCCGGTAGTCGAAGCGCAGCTCGTAGTTGTGCCGCTTGCTGAAGGTCGGACGGACCTTGGCGCCGCGCCCGACCAGCCCGAAGAGCACCGAGACCTGGCTGCTGGTCTGCACCACGAGGCCCGAGTCCTTCTTGCCCAAGGACGAGCTGATCGGGGTGCCCTGATCGCTGACCATGGGGTTGGGCAGCATGTTGACGCGCGAGATCAGGGTCACGGTCACGCTCAGGGGCTGGTTGCCCGGGTTGCTGATCGTGTCGACCACGCGCACGCCCGACAGCTTGTCGTGGATCCGAACCCGGCGCTGGACGTCGTAGCTGCCGCTCTTGCCGTCGAACACGTATTCGCGCCCGTCGGTGGTCATCATTCGCTGCTGGCTGTTGAAGGTGATCCCGTTGACCTGCAGCTGGTGCACCTGGCCGACGCGGCTGACCTGGAGGCTGCCGCGCGAGTCGACGTTCCAGCTGCTGCCCAAGCCGTCGGTGTGGGTCGTGAAGCGGGCCGGGACCAGCTTCTCCTGCTTCTTCTTGGGCTGGGCCGCGGCCGGCAGGGCCAGGAGCGCCAGGGTGGGGAGGGCCCAGGTGACGTGGGAAGCGCGCATTAGAAGTCCCCCTCCTTGTTCTCGTCCTTCTCGCTCTCCTGCTCCCCGCCCTCCGCTGGGGGCGGCGGCTCGGGCTGCCACAGGTCGCGCAGATCGGCGCTGGGGACCTGACGCAGGCCCCGCGGAGTGCGGAAGGGGAGCCGGTCGTGGGCCAGGCGACCCTCGAAGCGCTCCTTGGTGTGGAGCACCACCTCGAACGAGGGCTCGCCGCCCTCGCTCTCGAGCTGACGCAGGTGGTGGATCTGCTCGCGCTTGAAGGTGCTCTCGCCGGCCTTGCTGATCAGCTTCAGGTCCGCGAGCTCCAGCTCGCCGACGAGGACGCCGCCGCCGACCACGCTCGCGTGGCCGGTCTTGACGCTGTCGCCCTTGCGCAGGACCGGCTGCTTGGCGCCCAGGCGCTGGAGCTGGTTCACGCGGTGCAGCTCGACCTGGATCCGACCGCAGCGCAGCGAGTCGAGCTCGAGGATCTGGCCGGCGGGGACGACCGGCAGCCGGGTGCCGTCGGCGAGGGTCACCGTCAGTCCGGGGTAGCCCTTGGCGCCGTAGCGGAGGGTCACGACCTCGCTCAGGGGCACGCTGAGGCTGCCCCAGGGGGTCAGGCCCTTGAACTCACCGCTGGTCTCGCCCAGCAGGAGCAGGCTCCCGTCGTGGGTCTTGAGCAAGGCCTTGGCGTCGGCGCTGGGCGTGGGCTCGTCGCCCTGCTTGCGCCGCACGAGCGCCTGGAAGCCCTCGGGCGAGAGCGGGATCTCGATCCCGGTCTGGGTGGCGAGGCGCAGGTCCGCGCAGGACGCCTTGCCGCTGAGGAGCTCTCCGTTGCGAAGCGCGAGCAGCATCGGATAGCCGACGCCGCCGCCGCCGCGCCAGAAGACCAGCTCCTCGAGGGGGAGCTGCTGCCGCCCGAAGGGGCTCTCGACCGAGATCGTGCTCCCCTTCAGCTCGCCCTGCATCGACTCGCGCTCGTCGACGAGCACCGTGTCGTGCTTGGAGCGGTCGAGCTCGCGCTGCTCCGCGAACACCTCGACCCCCGCCAGGAGGGACTCGGCCTCGGCCCCGCCCTCGCTGACGGCCTCGAAGTTCACGAGCACGCGCCCCGCCTCCTTGGGGACGTCCGCGACGTAGGCCGAGGAGGTGAGCGGATCGAAGGTCTGCTTGCCGAGCTTGGCATCGGGCTGCTTGGGCAGCTTGAGCTGGCAGAGGGTCGTGACGACCGCGCGGGCGCCCCGCGGCGGGAGCTTGAGCACGTAGGTGAAGTGGAAGGTGCGCCGGCTGAGGGCCTGAACCGCCGGGCGAACGGCCGCGCGATCGCTCGCGAGCTGGAAGGCGACCGAGGGGCTGCGCCGGCTGTAGTAGGCGAAGAGGCCCACCTCGCCGTCCTCGAGCCGCGCGTTGGTCGCGTCGCGGCCCTTGTCGCTGATCAGGTGATCGCAGCTCCGCGCGAGGCGGGTGTAGAGCTTGACGATGACCGTCTTGGGCTTGCGCTCGGGGTTCTTGATCAGGTCCACGAAGCGGGCGCGGCCCGTCTTGAGGTCGAGGCTGACCCGACGCTCGACCTGATAGGTGCCGCCGGCCTTGCCGCGAAACACGTAGACGCTCTTGTCCGGCGCCATCAGCGATTCGCTGGGGTTGAACTGCGCGTTGTTGACCGAGAGCACCATCGCGCGGTTGAAGGTGTAGCTGGTGCCGTTGTTGACGTAGCCCTGGCGGGTCAGATCCCAGCGAAAGCCGTTGGCGTCCGTCTGGGCGCCGAGGTCCGCGGGGACGAGGTCTTCCTTGGCGTGCGCGCTGTGGCTGGCCCCGAGGAGCAGCGCCGTCGCGAAGAGGGCTAGCTGGACCCTCAGGCCCGAGTTCGATCCGAGGTGCATGCTCGAGGTTCCTCTCCCTGCCGCTCCGGCTCAGACTCCACGGTCGCGAGTTCGGTGTGGTTCCGGTCGCGATGGTCGAGCAGTGTCGCACACGATGGACCCCGGGTCAGTTCCCTCACCTCCGCCCGGCGCAAGGGCGTCACGCGCGTCGAACCCGGAGCCGGAGCAGGTCGTCGGGTTCGCTGGCCGGGCGTCGGGCCTCAGGCCCCGAGGCTCGGGCTCGGGCTTCGGCCTCGGGCGTCGGGCCTCGGGCTCGGGCCTCGGGCGTCGGCCTCGGGCGTCGGGCCTCGGGCTCGGGCGTCGGCCTCGGGCTCGGGCGTCGGCCTCGGGCCTCGGCCTCGGGCGTCGGGCCTCGGGCTCGGCCTCGGGCGTCGGGCCTCGGGCTCGGGCTCGGCCTCGGCCTCGGCCTCGGGCCTCGGGCGTCGGCCTCTGACTCGCTGGTCTGGCTCGGGCATGTCGCCGCAGGCGACGGGGCCCGCGCAGGCCGGCCACCGAAAAATGGGGCGGGCGGGCGTCCGGGTGTGGTCGGGGTCGGACGCCCGCCCTGGAGGCCGAAGCCTCTGTCGGAAGAAGGTGTCAGACCGACGTTGTCGCGAACATCATCAGGTTTGATGACGCGCGAAAAACAAACGACTTAGACCAAGCGCATCGACTGCCCCAGGCCGGCGGCTCCTGGCCCGAGGGACCTAGCCGACTAGGAGCGCGATGGCGTCCACGATGTAGCGCTCCCCACGAACCGCTTCCAGCAGCTGCTCGTGGCGATCGATCGCTTCCTCCGCGCCGACTCCCATCAAGAAGGCGCGCTCGCCGGCCAAGTCCTCGGCCACCTGACGAGCGGCGTCCTCAGCCAGGGGCGCGCGCTCGGCGCGGATCTGCTCGAGGGCGACCGCGATGCCCGCCTCGATGGCCTCCGCCATCACCGGCAGGGGCAAGGCGTCGCAGAGGGGGTCGGGATCGACCTTGGGCTCGACCTCCTTGCCGGTGAAGGGCGCGAGGGCCAGGTTCCGGCGGGCCCGGTCGGTGACCGGCTTCGCCACCGGCTTCTTGCCCGGATGGAGCGAGACGACCTCGGCGTAGGGCTCCGACCACAGCCGGCGCTGGGCGCGGCGACGCGCGCCCTCGGGCAGCGCTCCCGCGGCCTCGCCCAGGGTGCAGCGGACCAGCACGACCAGGGCCAGCTTCCCAGGCCAGGCGCCGAGGTCGCGGCGGATCACCGTCAGGCGCCCGTCGCTGTCGGGGGACTGGGAGTCGCGCACCAGCGCGTCGATCAGGGGGTGCCCCGGCGCGAGCTTGTTGAGCACGGGGTGCTCGCGCGCGTGGAGCGGATCGAAGGTGCCCCGCAGCTTGACCTTCTCGACGGCCGGCGGCTGGGCGATCCCGACCAGCGGACGGGGGAGGGCCTCGGGGCGCCAGCTCATGGACCACTCGCGCATGCCGTCGGGCCTGAGCTTGACCCGCAGGCAGCGGCCCCAGGCGCGCAGCTCAGCGGAGTCGTGCTCGACGGTGGCCTCTTCGAGGACCTCCGCCAGCTCGCCGGCCTCCTCCAGGGCGCTGACTGGCGCGTCGTGCAACGCGGCCCAGAGGTCGTCCGCCTCTCCCTGCGGGAGGGCGCGCAGGGTCTCGGCGCTGGTGGCCATGCCGACCAGCGTCTCCTCGCGCGCCGCCCAGGCGTCGAGCTCGCGGGGAGCCCGCTCGCTCAGCTCGTGCAGGGCCTGCTCCCAGGGGTCGTCGCTGAGGATCACCACCCCCCGGCTCGCGCCGCGGCGCTCGAGGGCCCGCGCCGCGGCGAAGGGACCGACGGGGGGCGACAAGCTGGCCACGACCGCGGCCTCTTCGGTGGTTGCGCCCGCGGCGCACACCAAGAGCACGCAGGTCGCCTCCTCGCGGAAGCGGCGCAGCGCGTCCGCTCGCTCGACCTCGCTCTGCTCGGCGGGGCAGCTGCTGACCGCGTCGGCGCCGAGGGCGTCTACGCAGGCGGCCACCACCAGGTCCAAGCCCTTGGCCTGGCCGGAGACCTCGAGGCGGACCGAAGCCCCTCCGTCGGCGAAGTGACGCTCGAGCCAGCTCACGGCGGCCGCGATCCGCGCGGCGCCCTCGTTGGCCCAGGCCATGACGTGCTCGCTGGCCTCGGCCAGCCAAGCCTCCTCGTCCGGCGCGGCCGGCGCCGCGAGCGCGATCCAACGGACGAGGGCGCGGGACTCCCCGGCAGAGGGCGCTGCATCCCAGGCGGCGCGGAGGCCCGGTCGCACCTGGCCACAGCCCTCCGCCAGCGCCCGGGCGCGGACCGCCAGCAGGGCGTTGATCTCCTCCGCGCCGCCCAGCAGGCCCTGACGCAGCAGGAGGCGCCAGCGCGCGCTCCAGGGATCGCTGGGAGCGGGGAGCTGCGAGAGGTGCCCCTCGAGCGCCGTCGCCGCCACGCCGCGCTCGAAGCTCACCACCTCGGCGGGGCGCGGCTTGGGGACGCGTCCGGCGACGAGCAGGCGGGGGTCGACGCGGTAGAAGCGGCGCAGGTGGTCGAGCAGCTCGCTGCAGGAGTCCTCGTCGTCGAGCTTCCCGCGCAGCTCCGCCACGCGGGGGTCCTTGCTCTCGGCGAGCGCGTCCCCAGCCGCGGAGCCGTCGCCCGCTGCCAGCGCGCTCGCCGCGCGCGCGAAGGGCTCCGCGGCGGCGATGCGCGCGGCCAGGCCCTGGCCCGCGCCCTCCTCGACCAGGTCGAGCAGCGGGCCGAGGGGCGTGAGATCGCCGGCAGGCGGCGGGGCCAGCGCCAGGCAGGCCTCGGCCTCGGCGCCGCGCTCCGCGAGCCAGGGTCCGAGCTGCTCGTCGTCGGCCAGGAGGTGGGCGTCGTCGATGACGAGCAGGTCGTAGGGCTCCCCCGAGAGGTAGGCGCGGACCTCCTCTCGCTCGGCCAGGATCGTCGGCGTCACGACCAGGCGCTCGCTGTCGAGCAGCTCGTCGCGGGTCAGCTCGTCGCTGCGCTCCCAGAGCCCGAGGTCGAGCCGCGTGGAGGGGCGGCCGCCCGCCTCGAGGTAGAGGGTCTCGACCCAGCTCTGGGCCGAGGCGCCGGGGCTGATCACGAGCACGCTCCGCTCGGGCTCCTCGTGCAGGAGCTGGAGCAGGACCAGCGTCGCCGCGTCGCGCCGCTCGGCCGCCGTCGGGAGGGAGAGCACGAAGTGCGGCTTGCGCGCGTAGAGCACCTCACGCGCGGCGTAGACCGCCGCCGCCGAGGGCGGCTCGCGCTTGGCCAGCCAGGCAGGCAGGGCCTCGGTCTCGCCCTCCCAGCCGCCGGCCTTGTCCTGGAGGTTCCAGCGCGCGAAGAAGCGCCAGCCCCCCCGCCAACGCAGGGCGCGCAGCTGATCGAGGGGCTCCGGGGTGCGCGGCGGGAGCGGCTCCAGCTTCAGCTCCTCCAGCTCCTCCTCGCCGGAGGGGCCGCGGACCGTGTAGCTCCAAGGCTCGTCGTCCCGGCGGTCCTCCGCCGGGGCGGCGGAGATCACCTCGGCCTCGGACCCGTCGAGCAGGCGGACCGTCTGCCCGGGGTGCAGGCGCAGCCGACGGACCGAGGAGCCGGCCTCGTCGCGGACGACGCGCGGGGTAGTGGTCCCTTCGAAGAGCACGTCGGAGGCGCGCTGCTCGTCGTCGTAGCGGAGCACGCGGCCGACGCCGAGCTCGGGGGCTTCGAGATCACGGACGAGGACACCGGGCGGGAATGGCATGGGCAGGAACCTAGCGCGCCGAGGGCCTCGGCGCGAGGACCCCCGAGACGGAGAGCGCCCTTCCCCGGACAGGTGGCGCCGCTAGACCTCCATAGGGGTTATTTGGCGCGACCTGGGACCGACCCTTCGCTATGGTGTGCGCCGCTCGGGAGGGGACCCATGCCACGCTTCGGACTCCAAGGGCGCGCGCTGAGCGCGCTCGCTATCTGCTTGCTCGGCGCGTCGGTCGCGAGCGGCTACGCCCACGAGGTCCACAAGGACTTCTTCGACCTGGCCTTCAAGGGTCGGGCCAGCAACGGGCGCGCGCTGACGCCGCCAGGCGCGGCGGACCTCGTCGCCTTCCGCCGCTTCGTCTACGAGCGGGCGGTCCGTCACCCGCGCTTCGCGCAGCGCTACCCGACCTGGCAGAGCTTCGACGCGGCCGCCTTCAAGGACTTCCTCCAGCTCAACCCCGCCGCCAGGGTGGTCGCCATCGACCACGTCCCCGCCGGCCGGACGACCTTGCGCGCGGTGATCCGCGAGGGCTCGGTCGACCCCGACCTCGACCTCCGCAACCAGAACCGGCTCTTCGTGCGCGGCGGGGAGGTCGTGCTCGACCCCTTCGGGCGCGCGGTGCCCTACGACCCCAACACGGTCAGCTTCGGCTCGCTGACCGGAATCGCCAGTCAGTACGACGCGCACGGCGCCATGCCGCGGGGGGTCGAGGTCAAGGACAGCGTGTGGCAGGCCCTGCGCGACCCGCGCCTCTTCGCGCGCCCCCCTCGCCAGCTCGGCTCCGCGCCCGAGTTCACCGAGAGCTACACGCAGCTGGCCCTGATCGCCGGCCTGTGGGGCGGGCCGGGCGCCGAGTGGCTCCAGCACACCTTCGCCGGGCACGCCCTGCACGGGATCGAGGACGTCGGCAACCAGATCCACACCACCCAGATCGGGACCTGGAAGTTCTGGTGGGACGCGAAGAAGTACTACTACAAGATGCGCCTCAAGCGCATGTTCAAGAAGCAGCAGGACCCGACCGGGTTCGGACCGCCGAGCTCGCTCACGCCGCAGCAGGTCAACGACGCGCTCCACAAGATCGAGACCGGCGGCCTCGACCAGGTCGACAAGACGGTCCGCTTCGCGCTCGGGCGTGAGCCCAAGGGCGTCCTGAGCGACCGCGAGTTCGCGGTCCTGATCATTGGCGCGCACCACCGCCTGGTCGAGGACTTCGTGCAGAAGCTCTACCTCGAGAGCCGCGACCTGATCCGCGCGGGCAAGACCCCCCTCGCGCGGGCGGAGGTGATCGAGCTGATCCGCCGAGCCGAGGCTGGCGACCAGGCCTTCCAGGACGAGGCGCGCGCCGCGCTGCGCGCGGCGGGCTGGGGCAGCAAGGCCCCCGGCGAGACCCCCTTCGGGCGCGCGCTGACCGAGGCGATCGTGGCCAAGTCCTCCCCCGAGGCCCAGCCGATCTACGAGGCGATCCGCGCGATCAGCAAGAAGGAGCTCAAGAACGGCGAGACCTACCACTACACCCTCGGACACCAGCCGCTCGACTTCGTGACGGCCTCGACCCCGCGCAACGAGCACGTGCGCAAGATCTGGGACCTCAACGGACGCGCCTTCGCGCGCGTCGTCAGCGCCCTGCGCCTCTACTTCGAGGTGCTCGAGAGCGAGCTGGCCGGCGTGACGCCCGCCACTCCCCCGGCCCTGACCCGGGCCCACGCGGTGATCGACCGCCTCGTCGGCGGGCAGCTCGACCGCCTGGAGGCCGCCGAGAAGCGGCGAGCCGACTACCTGGCCGAGAAGCAGGCCGCCTACCAGGAGTCCCAGCAGGTCAAGAAGGGCATCTTCCAGCGGCTGCTCGACGGCCTCCGCTAGTCTGGAGTTTCGCGCTTTCAAGGAGGCAGCCCGTCTCGAGCTGTCGCTAGCGCGTCGTCGCCCTGGCTCTTCGGTTCACCGCAGAGGACGCAG
>MDTG01427012.1_pt1 | contig 57616 bp, 42 predicted proteins | sample 811421 | NCBI WGS metagenome assembly MDTG01 (sample SAMN05326645, study PRJNA326480) | marine metagenome | isolation source: seawater | place: Pacific Ocean: South East | collected 2011
CCTCGACGCTGTCCGCGCAGGTCTTGGCGAACGCGTCGTAGCCCTTGTAGGAGCTCCCGTCGACCTCGACGCCGAGGTAGGTCGCGAACACGTTCGCGAGCTGCTCCTCGAAGGTGCCCGTCTCGGCCGCGCTGGCCCAGTCCTTCTGCTTGAGCAGGAAGTCCACCACGTTCTCGTGCTGCTCGACCTCGACCTGGTTGGCCGGCCAGGCCGGCGGGAGCAGCTCCCCCAGCAGGCTGAGGCGCTTGGACTCCGCCTTCTCGAAGGCAGACCGGACGACGGCCGCGGCCTGGCGAGCTCGCGCGTGCTTCTCGCCGGCGTTCGCGCCGGCGTCGGCGAAGGTGCGGATCTTGTCGGCGACGTTGACCATGCGGGTCACGAGGTCGCTGGCGTGCTGCGCGGTGGTCGAGTCGATGTTCGGCAGGCAGTCGATCGCGGCCTTCAGCTTGGGGGTCTGGGAGCGGTCGTTGGCGCGCCCGATCGCGTTCTTGACGGAGGTCCGGGTCGGGCTCGGCTGGCCCGCCGCGGTCTGGGCGGCGGTGCGAGCCTGGGTCAGCTCGGTGTAGACCGCGTCGGTCAGGGGGTCGTCCTCGTCGCTGAAGAGGGGCGCGCACATGTCCTTCAGCTGCTCGTAGACGTTGACGATCGAGAGGCAGGTGCGGTAGTTGGTCAGGCAGTTGATGATCGCCTGGAGGGCGTTCTGCTTGTCGACCCCCTCCTGGACCTTGGTCTGGCGCTCGCGCCGCTTGTTCTCGATCGTCTGGCCGCGATTCCTGAAGGTCGTCTCGCGACGACCCATGCGACGCGTCAGCTGGTCGTAGCGAGCCGCGTTGGCCGTGGTCCGAGGCTCGAGGAGGTTGCGGTCGTCCCTGAAGCCCCGCCACTCTCGGGCCGCGGTGTTGCGCTCGTTGGTGGCGGTGTTGATGTCGGCGTCGATGTCGTTGATGTCGTCCTCGAGGTCCTGCAGGTCCTGACTGAGCTGGAGCCCGTTGCGGTTGGCGGCCTCCACCGTCGCCTCGACGACGCGCCCGACCGGCTCCACCGACTTGACGATCTCGGTCAGGTCCCCGGTCTGGATCTTGAGCCGCGGCAGCTCGTCGGCGACCACGCTGACCTCGGAGGTGGGGGCGCCGACCTGGATCACGCAGTGAAGCTGGTTCTGCTCGATCTTCTTCTTGATCACCTGAGCGTAGGCGCGCTTGCGCCCCTCGGGCTTGGTCAAGGCGCGGTAGCGGACCTGGCCCTGGGTGACGGTCGCGTTGTTGACCGTCGGCCAGGCGGGGGCCGAGTTGCCCGCTAGCCACACGCTGCCAGGACCCGGGCTGCTGACGTATTCGATCTGGTAGAGGAAGCCGTTGTCGGCGGGCGGGGCGACGATCGCGTTGTCGACGCACTTCATCCGGCTGGCCCAGGTCTCTGGCTTGGCCCCGATCTCCTTGTCGTAGCCCTCGTTGCCCGCGTGGGTCCCCACGATGATCCGCGGCGAGACGAAGATCAGGCAGCGCTCGAAGGTCTGGCCGCCGCAGGTGAACTTCGCGACCGCGCGGAAGCCGAAGGTCTTGCGCAGGTGGGCGACGATCTTGGCGGTCGTGGCGCGGACCCAGTCGTGGTCGGTCGTGCCCAGGTAGTCGACGCCGATGTGGACCGAGACGATCAGCAGGGCGTCGAAGCCCTTGGCCCCCGTGCCGCACTTGCCGGGCAAGATCGTCTGGCTGTAGGCCTCCTTGCCGAGCGGGTAGAGGTAGCTGTCGAAGCGCGACTTGAGCGGGGCGCTGTCTTGCTGAGGGATCCCCGCGTCCAAGGTCGTGTCGTAGGGGAACATGCTGTAGCTGCGCAGCTCGCGCGTCGTCACGCTGTTCCGCGGGTGGTGGGGAATGAAGTAGGGGTCGCCGGTGCCGTAGCGGACCTGCAGGTCGACCCCCAGGCGCGGGCGCAGCCACTCGGCCAGGTGCCAGTAGTGGCGGGCTCGCAGCTCCTTGTTGCCGAGCATCATGGACTCCGCGCCGTCGCGGTCGTCCATGGTGTAGGGGTCGCCGGGGACGAGCATCGCCAGCGCGGGCTGGTAGTAGGAGGCGTGGTTCCAGATCTCGCAGTAGTCGTCCAGCAGCCCGCCGCCGTGGCCCATCTCGTGGGCCGCCGTGAAGCGCCCCGTGGTCTGCGGCTTCTCCTTGCCCGACGAAGACTGGGTCACGCCCTCGGCCGAGTTCATGAAGTCGCGCCCGCCCACGTCCGCGATCACCTGGAAGCGAATCGCGGCGCGAGCGTCGGGGACGATCTGGAAGAAGCGGAAGGTCTCGACCTCGACCGGAGCGTCCGGCTGGGTGCGCGGCTCGATCTTGGCGCGCCCCGTGCAGAAGGCTCCGTCGGGGCCGTTCCAGCGCGTCGTGAGGTTGCCCACCGCGCGCTTGATCCAGCCCTTCTTCTCGTTGTCGTTGCCCTCCTGGGGGCTGCCGGGCATGAACTTCGCGCTGAGCGGGAAGTACTGGAACAGGATCGCGCGCTCCTTTTTGGGGTCCTCGCTGTCGCGCCCGCAGCAGCGAATCAGCGCCATGTGCCAGCGACCGATTCCGTGGGCCGAGCCCGTCTGGTCGCTGGCGTGCTCCTGAGCCCGGTCCGGGTCGCGCTCGACCCGTGACGCCGAGAGGGGGCCGATGTCGACCGCCGCGTTGGCGGAGCCCTTGGCCGCGCAGCTCTCGTGGTCGCGCCGCCGGTTGGTGATCGGGGTCGACATGCCGAGCAGCTGGTGGATCGAGAAGAAGGGCTTCTCGACCGACTGCGGGCGCGGGCTGACGTAGTAGTCGGGCTTGGCGACTCGCTTGGCCTTGTTCTGGTTGTGGGTCCAGGAGCCGACGTTGTCGATGCTGCGCCGGATGTCGACCCAGGCCACGGCCGCCCGCGCGCCGACCACGCGGTCCTCGCCGTCCTTGGCGACCGAGCGGCTGGCGAAGGCGTCGAACAGGCTGCCCTCGCAGATCACGAGGCGGACCCAGTCCGGGTAGCGGATCACGTAGTTCTCGACGAGCTCGGCGTGCGCGTCTCCGTTGGCCTTGCGCCCGAGGACCTCCGGCTTGCTCGCGGGCCAGCGCGTGTCCTCGAGGTCCTCGCCGTCGGCGGGGGTCGGGTCGGCGGGCGCGAGGTAGAGGCCCTCCTTGCTGAGGTCGGTCCCCTCGGCGAAGGAGTGGTGGAAGAGCGCGACCGGCTGCTCCTTGCTGAGCACGCTCCAGGGCAGCTTCTCGTCCCGCTTGTAGAGCACGATGTCGTCCAGGGAGAGCAGCAGGGGCGCGTCCTTCGTGCCGCGCACCTTCTCGACCGTGTCGAGCTCCCAGAAGAACTTGCCGTCGGTGATGTGGGTGCCCTTGGCCTCCTTGCGCACGAACCAGTTGCGGCTGCGCCACTCGGTGGGGAGGTCGTAGTGGCGCAGGCGCTCGGCGCCCGGCGTCTTCTGCTCGCCCGTGACCAGCTCCCGCGCGCCCTCGTCGCTCGTCTTGATGAAGGTGTGCTGGTCGGTGGTGAAGCGGAGCTCGCTCTCCTTGTCGGGCTTGGTCGTCCCGCCCAGGACCCAGGGCACGCACTGGATCGCCTTCTTGGCGTCGTCGCCCATGGTCCAGTTGCTGTGGGTGGTCCGCTGATCGGTCGTGGGGCGATGCGGGGGCTTGTCGGCGTAGCCGGCGAGCAGCAGCGGGAGCGAGCTGATCTGCTCGTCGCCGCCCAGGACCCGGTCGTAGTAGAGCAGGCGGGTGTATTGCCAACGCGGATCGAGCAGCATGGTCGCCGGCGCGTCGACGGTGCCGAGCTCGTCCCGGTCGATCTTGAAGGTGTGGGTGTCGGTCACCCAGGCGCCGCCGTCGTTGCTGATCGTGAACGAGGCGTCCGCCGGCTTCCAGTCGGCGTGCGGCAGCTGCCACAGGCGGTGGTCGGCCAGCTTGGTCTTGGGGTCGCCCACGAAGAGCGCGCTCGGCGCCCGGTCGGCGCCGAGCTTCTCCGCGAGCAGGTAGGTCGGCCGGTCGGGCTTGGCGAAGCTGATCGTGAAGGACGCCAGCTCCTGGAGGAAGGTCCGCCCGCGGGTCGTGCCGTCCTCGTCGAGGAGGTAGCCCTCCTCGTCGAAGGTGACCTCGACCTCGCTCTCGTCGCTGAACTTCAGCTTCGCCCCGGGCACGAGCAAGGCGCGCTCTTCGTCGGCGGGGTCCTTGTACTTGAGCTGGAGCTGGACGGCGCAGATCGGGATCGGGGTCAGCTTGATCGTGACCGTCTCGTCGGCGCTGACCTTCCAGCTCTCCTTCTTACCGGGCTCGAAGGGCCGCTTGGGATCCTGACGCTCGCTCTTGCCCTCGGCCGTGGCCTCCAGCGCGAAGGTGCCTTCCTTGACCGAGAACACGGCCTGCCCCTCGGCGTTGGTCGGGAGCGTGCAAGAGCCGCCCTCCTTGGCCGCCTTCTTCTCGGCGGCCTTGTGCAGGGTCACCTGAGCGCCCTTGATCGGGGCGTCGTCGGCCGCGCTCTGCACGACGACGGTCACCTTCTTGTAGCCCTTGGGACAGGGCTGAACGGCAGACCCCTCCTTGACTCTGGCGGTGGTTGCCACGTCAGACCTCCAGCTGGTCCCAGATCAGACCAGGCTTGCTGTTGGGTTCGAGCATGTCGCTCTCCAGCAGGTCCTTGGCCCAGGCGTATTCGTCGAGCTCGGTGAACGCGGGGTCGACCACGATCATCACGTCGAGCAGGGTGCGGATCGCGCCGAACTTGCTGATCTCGAGCTCCGCGGCGCGGTCGAGGCACTGCGCCACGATCTCGTGGGTGCGCTCTTCGCCCCAGCGCTCGTGGGCGCCTCGCTCGTCGCGAGCGTGGGCCTCGAGCCGCACGGCGAGGTCGCGCCGCTGGGCGGCCGCGAGCGCTTGCATTTGCTCGTCGCGGATCACCAGGCGCGAGCGCTGGAAGGGGATCGACTTGCGGCGCATGGTGTAGCGCCCGGGCAGCGGAGCCGGCTCCGCCTCCTCGGGCGCGCTGGCCGGAGCCGCGGTCGCGCCGTCGCCCGCGCGCGTCCCCTGCAGCGCCGCCTGCAGCGCGCGCGCCACGCGCGCCGAGTCCTGGTCGTCGCCGCGCCCGAGCCCCACGAGCAGGGTCGAGAAGGCCGAGGCCGCGCTCCGCGCGCTGGGGCGCTGCTCCAGCCGCTCGCGCAGGCGCGGCAGCGCTCGCTTCAGCTTGCCGACCCGCGCGTCCTCGTCGGGCCAGGGGGCGCTCCGCTCGTCCAGCTCGCGCAGCGTCGCGCGGGCCTCCGCGAGCGCTGCCTGCTCCTGCAGGGGCTCGGGCGCCTGCTGCATTTCGCGCAGGCGCGCGCGCAGGTCCTTGATCCGCTCGCCGAACTCGGCCAGGCCGATCACCGCGTCGCAGCCGCGCAGGATCTGCGCGCGCGCCTCCCCGCTGCTCCAGCCCTGCAGGCGCGGGACCAGCGTCGCGAAGGCTGGCTTCCAGGAGCTCGTGTCGGCGAAGCCCACCAGGTGGGGCTCGAGCGCGTCGGGCTGCTCGACCTGAACCCCGAGCTCGAGGAGCGCCTCGAGGAGGGGATCTACGCTGGCGAGGGCGTCGGGATACTCCTTGGCGCCCAGGGTCGTCAGCCAGCCCACCAGGGCCGGCTGGCCCGGCGACACGAGCAGCGCGTCGCGCACTCGGCTGAGGTCCGCGCTGTCACCGCCCTGGCCGAGCTGCGTCAGCAGCTCGGCGAGCTCCGGCGGGAGCGCGACGCCCTGGCCCTCGGCCTGAGCCGGGCTGCGCGCTTCGTCGAGCTGGACGACCTCTCGCACCAGGCCCTCTTCCTCGTCGAGGGTGAAGCGGAGCAAGGTCTTGGGGTCGGAGCCCTCGCTCAAGAACTCGCTCACGGGGCCGAACACGAAGTCCAGCTCGTCGCGCGTGCAGGTGGGGAGGAAGGCGCGCGCGACGCGCGGGTCGTTGAAGCGGAAGTAGAGCTTCTGGCCCGACTCCCGCCACACCTGCAGGAAGCGGCGGAAGTGCTTGCGCAGCTCGCCCAGCGAGGCGCTACTGAGCAGGAACAGGGCCTGGCTCTGGCCCCAGCCCTGGGCGAGCAGGTCCGCGAGGAACGCGCTCCCGCCGCCGTCGAGGTCCACCAGCCAGGGAGCGGCGCGCTCGAGCGTCTCGCCCGCGTTGCGGTAGAGGCAGCACTTGCGCTGCTGCTCCTTCACCTTCTCGAGGAGCGCCGGTTCGCGCGCCATGTCGAGCAGCGCGAAGAGCTTCAGGTCGCCCTGCGCTTCGCGGCCAGCGACCAGCTCGTCCATGAGCCGGTCCGCGCGTGCCTCGTCGCTCAAGCGGCCTCACCCGGGTTGTCCTGCGCCTGACACTGCTCGCAGAAGGGCGAGCCCGAGTCGGCTGCGTCGCTCAGCGTCTCGGCCTGCTCCTCTTCGGTGACCGGATCCGGCTCGGGCTCGGAGGGGGGGGGCTGCTGCTGGTCTTGCTGCTGCTCCTCCTCTTCTTCTTCCGCTGGCTCCTCTTGGGGGGGGTTGTCCTGGGCCTGGCAGTCCTCGCAGAAAGGGGAGCCCGAGTCGCTCGCCTCTTCGAGGCTCCCCGCTTGGTCGGGGTCGTCCTTTCCGCTGAGCTGGAACAGACGGGTTCGGTCGAAGCCGACCGTCCACTGAGCCTTGTTGGCTCCGCAGACGGGGCATTGCGGTTCGTCATCCGAGATCGAGCGGTCGCAGTGTTCCCAGGGCACTCGTCCCTCCCGCCGCAAAGCCTAGAAGCGGGACAGGCCTCAGGCAACCGGGTCTCGGATAGCGGCGCGAGGTCGGCTAACTCCCTCAGCGGCGCCCTACCCTTCGGCGCCTCCTGGCCAGAGCTCGGTCTCTTCGCTCTGGGCGACTCGCAGCCGGACCGGGTCGCCGTAGCCCAGGAGCCAGGGCGAGAGCTCAGCGGCCAGCGCGGGGAGCAGGGTCTGCGTCAGCTGCTCCGCCTCGAGCCTGCGGCAGAGCTCATCGGTGACCTCGACTTCGTGCTCGCCGAGGGCGTAGTCGCAGAGCGCGCCCAGGGCCGAGGTCAGGGCCGTGCGCAGGCGGGCGCTGCGCCGCAAACGCGTCCACTCGGCGAGCTCCGCTTCGCTCATGTCGTCGTCGGGGCAATCCAGCGGCGCCTGGGCGTCGACGCCCTCGAGCGTGGCCCGCGCGCAGCCGATCGCGTAGCGCAGGCCGGGGGAGTCGGGCTCCAGGGACTGCAGGGCCGGCAGGAGCTGGAGGTCGTCCCGGAGGGCGGCCTCCCGCGCGGGGCTCGGGTCGAGCAGCCATGCCTCGAAGGAGGCCCAGGGGGCTGCGGGGATCCGAGTCTCGACCTCGGGCCCCCCGCGCGCGTCGGCCAGCTCGCGCTGGCGCTCGGCCAAGGCGCGCCGCACCTGTCCGGCTGGGGCGGCTCGCAGGACGGGGAGCGTGGCGCGCGCCGCGGCGAGGGGCAGCCGCAGCGGCCCCTCCGGGCCGAGGTCCAGCGCGGCCCCGGCCCACTCGAAGCGGGCGTCGGGGGAGGGGGGCTCCTGGCCCTGCGCGCGCAGGGCCCGCCGGGCGGACGGATAGCCGAGCAGCGCGCAGAAGCGCAGCCGCTCGGGCTCGAGGGTGCCGGCCGCCGCGCGGGCGCTCAGCCAGGCGGCCTCGTCCTCGACGCTCCCTGACTTGCGCCAGGCCTGCTCGAGCTGGCGCAGGCCGGCGTCCACTAGCCGGCCCCGAGCTCGGTCGGGCTGGTCACGGAGCGGCTGGAGAGGGTCTCGTCCACGAAGACCTTGCTCTCGAAGGCCACCCCGTCGGTGGTGGCCTGGAGCAAAACCCGGTCCTGCCCAGCCTCCTGGAAGTGCTGGGCTTGGAGGTGGACGACCCGCAGCTTCCCCTGGGCGTCCTTGAAGGTGAAGCGGTAGTCGCGCTCCTTCTCGAGGGACATGGGCGGCTCCTCTCTCTTGGCTCATTGGCCGTGTCACTCAGCGTATCGGGGGTCCGAGGCCCTGGGTAGGATTCAAGGTTCGTGATCGAGCCGCTAAGGATCTTCAAAGGCGCCCCTCCCCAGCAGGCCCAGCTCCCCCTCGCGGAGTTCCTGACCTGGCTGGGACGGCCCGCGCTCTTCCACCTCCCGGGGCAGGACCGCAGCCGCTGCCGGGTCCTGGTGGGCGGCTTGCACGGCAACGAGCCCTCCGGCTTCTTCGCGGTCCACGCCCTGCTCAAGGATCCGCCCGAGCTCGCCACCGACGCGATCCTCGTGATCGGCAACGTGCCGGCGGCGCTCTGGCCGCCGGGCTTCTATCACCGCTTCCTTCCCCACGAGGAGGACATGAACCGGGTGTGGGCGGGCGGCCTGCACACCGCGCAGCGGATCGCGGCGGCGGAGATCCTCCGCTACCTGGCGCGGCACCGCCTCGAGGCGGTCGTCGACCTGCACAACAACACGGGCTTCAACCCGATCTACACGGTCCTGCTCCGTCACACGGCCACGCGCCTGGCCTTGGCCCGGCACTGGACCCACCGCCACGTCCGCTACGAGGGCGTCTCGCTCTCGAGCTTCATGGAGGTCGCTGACAAGTTCTGCCCCGGGGTCGTGATCGAGTGCGGCCAGGCGGGCGACCCCGAGGCCGACCTGCGCGCCTACGAGGGGGCCCTGCGCTACTTGACCGCGCCCCGGCCCTGGCTGAACGAGCGGGCGGCCGTCGAGGAGGCCGCGATCTACCGCTGCGTGGCGCGGGTGACGGTCCCGGGCGAGACCACGATCGAGTTCTCGATCGAGGACGTCGGCGCCGACATCACCGTGCGCCCCGGGATCGACCGGCACAACTTCGAGGTCCTGCGCGCTGGCGCCCAGCTGGCCAAGCGGCGCGGCAAGGCGCGCCTGCTCGCGACCGACAACTTCGGGCGCGAGGTGACCAACGACTTCTTCGAGCACGGCGATGGGACGATCTCGCTCAAGCGGGACCTGATCCCCGTGATGATGACCAACCACGGTCGCGCGGCGAAGAGCGACTGCTTGCTCTACGTGGCCGAGCGGGTCGAGCGCGAGACCGAGCCCGACGATCACCCAGCCACCAGCGCGCCCCACGGGCGCGTCGCCCGCTGGGCACGTTAAACCCCGCTGCAGCAATGGGTAGCGCTTGAGTCGCACCGGACCGGGTGCTACAAGCGTCGCTCCCTGACCACCGCCCCCGAGCGAGGGACCGTGCCCCGGACCGCCGCCTTCTACGACCTCGACGGCACGCTGCTGCACGGCAGCGTCGTCGACCACTACCTCTACTTCGCCAAGACCGACCCGCTCTTGCCCGAGCGCGTGCGCCGGCTGGCGCTGACGGTGCTCAAGGCGCCCTACCTGCGCTACGTGGACTCGCTCGACCGGCGCCGCTTCAACGAGGAGTTCTACCGCTCCTATCGCGGCCTGAGCGAAGACCGGCTCGCGATCCTGGGCGAGGCCCTGTTCGAGAAGGTGCTCAAGCGCAAGATCTACACCGGCATGCAGGAGCTGCTCGAGAACGACCGCAAGGCGGGCCACACCCAGGTCCTGCTCACCGGCGCCCTCGACTTCGTCGCCCAGCCGGTCGCGCGTCACCTCGGGATCGGCAAGGTCGTCGCCAGCGTGCTCGAGTACGGGCCCAACGGCCTGGCGACGGGTGTGCTCCGCCCGCCGATCATGGCCGGCCCCGAGAAGGCCGCCTGGATGCGCGAGTGGGCCAAGGAGAACGACATCGACCTGAGCTGGAGCGTGGCCTACGCCGACGACGCGGCGGACCTGCCCATGCTCTCGATGGTCGGCCGGCCGGTCGCCGTCAATCCAGACGCGCGCCTGCTCGCAACCGCTCGCAGCCACGGCTGGCCCGTGCTGCATATCGAGGCCACCCGGAGCCTGACCCGCAAGGCCGCCCGCGAGGCGCTCGAGCGGGGCAAAGAGGGAGCGCGCTGGCTGCGCGATCAAGGCCAGCGCAGCGCGCCGCGCGCCATGGAGGGCACGCTGGGCGTCCTGAACGGACTGACCAGCGGCCTCTCGGCTCTGCTGCGCGGGGAGGACTAGCACCGTGAGCGCCACCGTGATTCCCAACCGCGACAAGTGCGTGGTCACCCTCGACCGCAGCTCCGCGCCGCGGATCGTGCACTACGGCGAGAACTTCCTCCGCGAGCGCTTCCCAGAGGGCACGCGGGTGATCTATCCGCCGCCGCCCCTCGACCCGCTCCCCAACGTCAAGCAGGCGATCCGCCACGCCCTGGCCCACCCCGAGGGCTGCGACCCGCTCTTCGCGCTGGTCAAGCCGGGCATGAAGGTCACGATCGGGATCGACGACATCTCGCTGCCGCTCCCGCCGATGCGGACGCCCGACGTGCGCCAGGAGATCCTCGAGGTCGTGGTCGACCTGCTGCACGACTACGGCGTCGACGACATCACCATGATCGTGGCGCTCTCGCTCCACCGGCGCATGACCGACGGCGAGATTCGCCGCATGGTCGGCCCGCGGATCTGGCGCGAGTTCGCCCCGGATCGCCTGTTCAACCATGACGCCGAAGACAGCGAGAACATGGTCAAGGTCGGCGAGACCGAGGTCGGCGAGCAGGTGGTCCTCAACCGCTACGCGGTCGAGGCCGACCTCGTGATCTACGTGAACGTGAACCTCGTCCCCATGGACGGCGGGCACAAGAGCGTGGGCGTGGGCTTCTGCGGCTACGAGACGCTCCAGGCGCACCACAACCCCGAGACCCTCGCCAAGAGCATGTCCTTCATGGACCCCGAGGCGAGCGAGCTCGCGACGCGCGTCGACCGGATCGGCAAGATCGTGCAGGAACACCTGAACGTGTTCACGATCGAGACCACGCTCAACAACGACATGTATGGCGGGCAGCTCGGCTTCCTGACCAAGAACGAGGACGACTGGACCGGCACCGACGAGCTGGCCTTCAAGAGCCTCAAGTGGACGTTGGACAAGCTGCCCCACGCGGCGCGGCGGGCCTTCTTCCACAAGATCCCGGCCGAGTACGGCGTGACCGGCGTGGTCGCGGGGCGGACCGAGGCGGTGCACCCCAAGACGCTCGAGGCCTGCTTCCGCCAGTATTCGGTGCCCGTCGAGGGCCAGGCGGACATCCTCGTCACGGGGATCCCCTTCCTCTGCCCCTACAACGTGAACTCGATCATGAACCCGCTGCTGGTGCACTGCACCGCGCTGGGCTACTTCTTCAACATGTATCGGGGAGACCCGCTGCTGCGGAAGAACGGGGTCATGATCATCGCGCACCCTCTGCGCGACGAGTGGCACCCCGACCACCACCCGAGCTACATCGAGTTCTTCCACCGCCTGCTGCCCGAGACGCGCGACAGCCACAAGCTGAGCCACAAGTACGAGCAGAAGTTCGCCAGCGACCCGGCCTACGTGCAGATGTACCGCTACGGGAACGCCTTCCACGGCGTGCACCCCTTCTACATGTGGTACTGGGGTGAGGCCGGCAAGCTGCACTGCGGCAAGGTGATCTGCGTCGGCGCGACCAACCAGCGTGTGGCCGAGATCCTCGGCTGGGACACGGCCCCCTCGATCGACGAGGCGATCGGCATGGCGCGCGCCCACCTGGCCGACCCCGACGCCTCGATCACGCTCCTGCACCACCCGCCGATCGTGATCCCGGACGTGACCAAGTGAGCGCCGAGCAGGGAGCGAGTCGCGACGCATACGCCAGCGCGGGCGTCGACGTCGGCGGCGAGCACGCCGCGCTGGCGGGGCTCCTGGGCCACGTCAAAGGCACCTTCGCCCACCGCCCGCCGGGCAGCGTGGGGCACGTCGAGACGGGGGTCGGCTACTTCGCCTCGGTCCTGCGCCTCAATGATCAGCTCGGCCTGGCCGTGGCCGCCGACGGCGTGGGCACCAAGCTCCTGGTGGCGCAGCTCTGCGAGCGCTACGACACGGTCGGGATCGACCTGGTCGCCATGAACGTCAACGACCTGGTGTGCGTCGGCGCCGAGCCGATCTCGCTCCTGGACTACGTGGCGGTCGAGGCCCTCGACGAGGCCATGCTGACCGAGCTCGGGGCGGGCCTGGCCGAGGGCGCGGCCCAGGCCGGCTGCGCGATCGCCGGGGGCGAGCTGGCCCAGATCGGCGCCATGCTGCGCGGGGCGCGTCCGGGCAAGGCCTTCGACCTGGCCGCGGTCGCGCTGGGCACGGTCGCGCTGGATCAGGTCAACCTCGGCGCCGCGGTCCAGCCGGGCGACGTGGTCGTGGGCTGGGCCAGCAGCGGGATCCACAGCAACGGACTCTCGCTGGCCCGCAAGGCGCTCCTGGCGGAGGACGGCAGCGGCTGGGATCAGCCCTTGCCGGGCGGCGGCGGCGAGACGATCGGCGACGCCTTGCTCGAGCCGACGCGGATCTACGTCAAGCCGGCCCTGGAGCTGCTCCGCGACGAGGGCGTCGAGGTCAGCGCGCTCGCGCACATCACGGGCGGCGGCTACGGAAACATGAACCGGATCGCGGCCGCCTGCGGCTACGAGCTGCCTAACCTCCCCGAGCCGCCCGCGATCTTCCGCGCGATCGAGGAGGCGACGAAGGCCCCGCGCAGCGAGCTCTACCCGGCCTTCAACATGGGCGTCGGGTTCACGGTCACCGTCCGCCCCGGCGGCGAGGACGCGGCCCTCGCCGTGGCCGAGCGCTACGGCTTTCCGGCCTGGGTCCTCGGCGAGGCGGTCGAGTCGGCCGAGCGCGTGATCACGCTCCCCAGCGTCGGCCTTCGGATCGACCCCAGCGGCTTCCAGCCGCTCTAACCCGCCGAAGTCCTGCGCTAGCACCAGCTGCGTTCCTGAGAGGGGCAGCGGCGACCCACGGCGCTAGTCTGGAGCTATGCCGGAGACGGTCCTACTGACGGGAGCTACGGGCTTCGTGGGTCGCCACTTGCGCCCCGCGCTCGAGGCGGCGGGCTATCGCGTGCGCTGCACGAGCCGCGATCCGAGGCGCGCCGAGGCGAGCGCGCCGGACGTGGATTGGGTGCGCCTCGACCTCGACGACCCGGCCAGCTTGGAGCCGGCCATGGAGGGCTGCCAGCGCGCGCTCTACCTGATCCACGGCATGGGCAGCGGCGAGGACTACGCCGAGCGCGAGGTCGCCGGCGCCCGGCGCTTCCGCGCAGCCGCCGAGGCGGCGGGCCTGCAGCGGCTGGTCTATCTGGGCGGGGTGGCGCCCGCGGGCGAGGCCAGCCGCCACCTCGCGGCGCGGATCGCGACCGGGGAGGCCCTCCGGGAGGGCTCGCTGAGCGCGATCGAGCTGCGCGCGGCGATGGTGATCGGCGAGGGGAGCGAGAGCTGGCTGATGGTCACCGCCCTCGCCCGCCGGCTCCCGGCCATGCTCCTGCCGCGCTGGCTGCAGAACACCTCCTGGCCGATCTCGATCGAGGACGTGACGCGCGGGTTGCTCGCGGCGCTCCAGCTCCCGGGCGAGGGATCCGCCGTGTTCGAGCTGCCGGGGCCGGAGCGGATCCGCCACCGCGACCTGCTCCAGCGGGTCAGCCGCGCCCTGGGCCGGCGTCCGCTGATGCTCGACGTGCCCTTCGTGACCCCGCGCCTCTCGAGCTACTGGATCGGCTTCGTGACTCGCGCCGACGCGGCGCTGGCCAAGGAGCTCGTGCGCGGGATCGGCTCCGACCTCGAGCCCCGGGGGACCTCGCTCTGGGAGGCGGCGCAGCTCGAGCCGCCGCTGCCGCTCGAGCAGGCCTTCCGCCACGCGCTGGCGGACCTCGGCCAGAACGACCCGCCCAGCTCGGAGACCCTGGCCCGGCTGCGCAGCCTGGGCGAGGCCTTCGGGCCGGTGCCGACCTAGTGGTCCGTCCCCTTCGCGAATCCGCGCCAACCCGCTAGGATCCAGGCATGAGGCGGACCCTCCTTCTCGCGGCGTTGCTCGTAGCCGGCTGCACTCAGCACCACTACCTGGTGCTCGAGGACGGCGTGCCCCTCTACGCTGCTCCGCACAGCGAGGAGGTCCTGGCCGAGCTGCCCAAGTTCCACCACGAGGCCCTCGGCGAGGAGCCGCAGGTCCACGGGCGCCGGGTGCGCCTCGAGTATCGCGGGCAGCATGGCTGGGCTCCGCGGGGGAAGGTCGACGTGTTCGGCTACCTGACCCCGGCGCTCGACGGCGGCGACGAGCGCGAGCGCGTCGTGCAGGCCCGGATCCGCGAGGCGCGCCTGCGCGGCGTCGACTGGCCGGCCGACGTGGTCGAGGCCGTGCGCGCGGGTCAGGTCTCTCGGGGCATGACGCGCGAGCAGGTCGAGGTCGCCTGGGGCTGGCCCTCCCAGCTGCAGCGCCTCGACACCCGCGAGCGCTGGGTGTGGGAGAAGGACGACGTCGAGGTCGTGCACTCCTATCAGCCCTATGTCTACTACGCGCCCTACGGCTGCGGCCCCGGCGGTATCGGGCGAGGGGGACTGGGCTGGCGCACGGGCGCGACCTGGGTCACCCATCGGGTCCCGGTCACGCGCCGGCGGAGCGTCGTGTTCGACGCCGAGGGGCGCGTGATCCAGATCGACCAGGAGCGAGTGCGCCCCTAGTGGACCTGCGCGCGCTGCTGGTGTTCCTCTCGCTGGCAGGCGCGGGAGCCCTGGGGGTGGTCCTGCTCGCCCCGCCGCGCGCCCCCGCCCCGCGACCCCCCGCCTCGGACCTGGCGAACCCGACGAGGGCGACCCCAACCCTGCGCCTCGAGCGCCTCGGCCCTCGCGCGGCGCGCCTCGTCGGCCCCGGGGGTCAGGACCTCGGTCGCTTGGCGGTCGACGAGGGGGGCAAGGTCAGCGGGGACGCACTGGGCAAGCTGCCCCTCCACGCGGCGCGCCTCGGGCAGCGCGTGCGAATCGAGGTCCCGAGCGGGCTGGCGCCCGAGGTCGCCGAGAAGGTCGCCGTGCTCCTGCGCCAGTCGGGGAGCCAGGCCACGATCGCGCCCCTGACGAGCGCCTAGGGGGCTTGTTCCCGTCAGGGGGCGGGACTACCCTGCTCAGTCCTGGAGGGGAAATGAACCCACGCACCGTCCTGCCCCTGGCCCTGGTGTCCGCGCTCTTGCTCGCTGGACCCGCCGCCGCCCAGTCCGCCGCCGACGTCGCTGGCGTCTGGAAGCGCCTCGGCAAGACCGAGCGCTTCTTCGTGCTCGAGGCCGGCGAGGACGGCTCGATCACGGGCCGCCTGACCAATCCGCCCTTCGCGAGCATGGCCTGCAGCCTCGAGCTCAAGCTCGAGGGCGACAAGCTGACCGGCACCGCCGAGTGGACCGAGAAGGTCGACGGCAAGGAGTATCAGGAGGGCACCAAGTGGGAGTTCACCTTCAAGGGCGACGAGATCAAGGGTCGCGCCGAGGTGATCGACTGGGAGGGCGGCGTCGTCTATAGCCGCGAGTGGGCCGACTACACCCTGGTTCGCGTCGAGCGGAAGGGGCTGGTGACGCAGGGTGAGGCCGAGGAGGCCTTCGGTGACGACCTGCCCGCGCTCGGCACCTTCGCGGGCGGCTGGCTGGGCGCCGGCGGTCCCTGGGCGGCCGCGCTCGAGGGCGAGGAGCTGGTGCTGACCGCGGTCGGCCACCACGACGGCGCGGTCCTGCGGCTCAAGGACGACCGGGGCACGCTGCGCGGCGAGGTCAAGGTCGACGGCGTGACCTCGAAGGTCGAGCTCGGCTTCAACGAAGGCGCCCTGAGCGGGCGCTCCTCCTGGATCGCCGGCACCCTCGAGGGCTGGGCCCCGGTGTCCTTCACGCGACTCGATCGCACGGAGGCCGCCGCGGACGCAGGCGAGGCCACCAAGCCCGAGAGCAGCGAGGGCCCGCTGAACGGCGTGTGGAAGCGCGATGACGGGCTCTACCTGCGCGTGCGCGAGCAAGGCGGCAAGGTCAGCGGCGTGCTGAGCGCGGCCGACGGCAAGCCGCTCTGCCGGCTGACCTTCGCGCAGAAGGGCGGGATCTGGGTCGGGCTCGCCAACTGGGGCAGCTACGAGACGACCTGGGAGCTCGGGGTCGCGGGTGACGAGCTGAGGGGTCGCTGCGAGTGGAGCGATCTTCACGAGGGCAAGCTGGTCGCTCGCGGCTGGGGCGGGCGGAGCTTCAGCCGCCTGGGAAGGCTGAACTAGGTGAAGGCCGCCCTCAAGCTGGCGGGGCCAGCGCTCGTCGTGGCGGGCGCGGCGCTGCTCTACTTCGCCTATCAAGCCCACCAGTCGGCGCAGGGTCAGCTGACGGAGTTCTTCAGCGGCTCGCCCAGCGACCGCGCCCTGCAGTTCGGGCTGGGAGGCGCGATCTGTCTGGTGCTCGGGCTGGGGGGCTCGGGCAAGGCCTTCCTCGGCAAGGCCAAGTAGGCAGGCGTCTGTAGGGCTCTCTGGGCCAGCGCAGACCCGCTCTCGGAGCCTGTGCGGAGAAATTGCGCTCTGAGTTGAGGCCTCGTCGAGGTCGGGTTGACACCGCCCCTGGCGACCAGTACTGTTCTCCGCTCCCGCCGAGTGAGCGCTCGGTCTCTATCCCTTCCCCCGAGGCACTTTGGGCGACTCACTCGGAAAAGCCCCGATCCCTGGCGACGCCCCGGCCGGCGCCAGCGTTCGCTACGAGCCCGAGTTCGAGCAGCTCGCGGCGGAGATCGGCAAGCTCGAGTCCGTCGAGCAGACGCCCGTCGATTGGCGCGTGGTCGAGGAGCTCTGCCGGACCCTGCTCTCGAGCAAGGGCAAGGACCTGCTGGTCTCGTCCTACTTCGCGGTCGCTTGCCTGGAGCGGCGCGGCTACGCGGGATTGCACGAGGGCCTCCAGACCGTCTGGGACATGTGCCAGACCTTCTGGGAGGACCTGCAGCCGAAGAAGAAGCGCGCGCGCGCGCGCGGCAACGCCCTCGATTGGCTCAAGGACCGCGCGCTGGCGCGGGTCGAGAGCATCGAGCAGGAGCCGAGCGAGTCCGATCGCGAGGCGCTGAGCGGTTCGCTCGCCCTCGTCAAGGAGCTCTACGGCTTCTGCATGGACGAGCTGGGCGACGACGCCCCAGCCATGGGCCCGCTGCGGCGCGAGCTGCAGAAGCGCGTCGAGCTGATCCCGGCTCCACAGGCAGAGCCCGAGCCCGCTCCTCCGCCGCCGGCCCCGGAGGCTGCAGCCGCGGCGCCCGCGGCGCCCGCGGCACCTGCAGCCCCGGCCGCGCCAGCCGCTGCTCCCGCGCCGCCGCCCCCGCCTCCCCCCGCTCCCGCGGCGGCTCCCGTCGCCGCGCCCGCGGCCCCCTCGGCGCCGAGCGGCGCGGACCTGACCAGCGTCTACAAGACCCTGGGGAGCACCTGGGACGCCCTGCTGCAGTGCGCTGACATCATCTTCCAGAACGAGCCGCACAACCCGGACTCGTACTCACTGCGTCGCTTCGCGACCTGGAACAAGAGCAAGTTCTCCGAGATCCGGCAGCCCGAGGGCGGCAAGCTGAGCTTCCCCGGCAACAAGCCGGGCCTGCTCGAGAAGCTCGACGAGCAGCTGGCCAACGAAGAGTGGCAGGCCGTGCTGCAGGCGGCCGAGCCCGAGTGCAGCCAGCGTCCCTTCTGGGTCGACCCCCACTACTACGTGTTCCGCGCCCTGGAGGGCCTCGGCAAGCGCTACGCCGCCGCGGCGACGGCGGTCGAGGGGCAGGCGCGCGCCTTCGCCGCCAGCCACCCGGCGGCGCTCGAGCTGCGCTTCTCCAACGACGCTCCCCTCGCGAGCGGGCCGACCAAGCTCTGGCTGAGCTCCAGCGGCGGCGGCGGCGGCGAGGGCGGCGATGGCGCCGGCGGCGTCGAGGGCAAGCTGCTCGCGGCCCTCGGCGAGGCGCGTCAGCAGGTCCTCTCGGGCGAGCTCGGCCCCGCGGTCGAGACGGTGCGCGGCGCGCTGAACGGCGCGCGCGGCCGGCGCGCCGACTTCCTGCTCGGCTTGACCCTGGCGCGGCTCTGCCTGGACGGCGGGCGCCCCGAGCTGGCGCGTAGCCAGCTCGACCGCCTGGCGAGCGACTGCGAGCGCTATCAGCTGGCGGACTGGGAGCCCGAGCTGGCGGTCCAGCTGCTCGAGCTGCGCTGGCGCAGCCTGAAGGATTCCCCGGCGGAGGGTGAAGACCCTGACGCCCTCTACTCACGCCTCGCGGCGCTCGATTTGAGCGCGGCGCTGGCCCTCACGGACGCCTAAGGAGGCGGAGATGGCAAAGGAAGGTTCGGTAGCGCCGAAGGAGCGCGTCAACATCCTCTACAAGCCGGCGACCGGCGACGCGCAGGAGGAGAAAGAGCTCCCGCTCAAGCTGCTCATGATGGGCGACTTCACCGGCCAGACGGACGAGACGCCCCTGGGCGAGCGCAAGGTCCTGAGCGTCAACAAGGACAACTTCAGCGACGTGATGCGCGGCCAGAACCTCAACCTGAAGTTCGGCGTGGAGAACAAGCTGAGCGACGACGCCGACGCGGGCGACCTCGCGGTCAACCTCAACATCGAGACGCTCAAGAGCTTCTCGCCCGAGGCCGTCGCCGAGCAGGTCCCCGAGCTGAAGAAGTTGCTCGACCTGCGCAACGCGCTCACCGCGCTCAAGGGCCCGCTGGGCAACATTCCCGCTTTCCGCAAGAAGATCCAGTCCATCGTCGGTGACGACGGCGCCCGCGAGAAGATCCTCAAGGAGCTCGGCGGCGGCGGCGACGCTTAGGTCCCCAGCAAGAACACAGGAGAAGACACATGGCTGAAGAGCAACAAGCCGCGGGCGGCCAGCCCGCCGAGGCGCAGGCCGAGTCGCTGGGGCTGCTGGACGAGATCATGCAGCAGACCCGCATGACCCCCGAGGACGAGGGCTACGACGTCGCCAAGCGCGGCGTCCAGGTCTTCATCTCGGAGCTGCTGGCGCCGGGCAAGGCCCAGAAGAAGGCCGACAAGACCGCCGTCGACTCGATGATCGCCGAGATCGACAAGAAGCTGAGCGCGCAGCTCGACACGATCCTGCACCACGAGCAGTTCCAGAAGCTGGAGTCGGCGTGGCGCGGGCTGAAGCTGGTCGTCGACCGGACGAACTTCCGCGAGAACGTCAAGATCGACCTGCTGAACATCTCCAAGGACGAGCTGCTCGAGGACTTCGAGGACAGCCCGGAGATCACCAAGTCGGGGCTCTACAAGCTGGTCTACACCGGCGAGTACGGCCAGTTCGGCGGTGAGCCCTACGGGGCCATGATCGGCAACTACTACTTCGATCCGGGTCCGCAGGACGTGGCGCTGCTGGGCAAGGTGGCGAGCACCGCCGCCATGTCGCACTGCCCCTTCATCTCGGGCGTCAGCCCCAAGTTCTTCGGGCTGGAGAGCTACACCGATCTGCCCAACCTGAAGGACCTCGAGAGCGTGTTCGAGGGCCCGCAGTACGCCAAGTGGCAGTCCTTCCGCGAGTCGGAGGACGCGCGCTACGTCGGCCTGACGGCGCCGCGCTTCCTGCTCCGTCTGCCCTACGGCAACGAGACGGTCCCCGTGAAGGCCTTCAACTACGAGGAGAGCGTCCAGGGCGACCACGACGGCTACCTGTGGGGCAACACGGCCTTCGCCTTCGCTACGCGCCTGACCGACAGCTTCGCCAAGTTCCGCTGGTGCCCGAACATCATCGGTCCCCAGAGCGGCGGCGCGGTCGAGGACCTGCCCCTGCACCAGTACGAGGCCATGGGCGAGATCCAGACCAAGATCCCGACCGAGGTCCTCCTCTCGGAGCGCCGCGAGTACGAGCTCAGCGAGCAGGGCTTCATCGGCCTGACCATGCGTAAGGGCAGTGACGAGGCCTGCTTCTTCTCTGCCAACTCCTGCCAGAAGCCGAAGACCTTCGGCACGAGCAAGGAGGGCAAGATGGCCGAGACGAACTACCGGCTCGGCACCCAGCTGCCCTACATGTTCATCGTCAACCGCCTCAGCCACTACATCAAGGTGCTGCAGCGCGAGCAGATCGGCTCCTGGAAGGAGAAGGACGACCTGCAGCGCGAGCTGAACGCCTGGATCGGCCAGTACGTGGCGGACGACGACAACCCCTCGCCCGCGATCCGCAGCCGCTGCCCGCTGCGTAGCGCGCACATCGCTGTCGAGGACGTCCCCGGTGACGCCGGTTGGTACAAGGTGTCCATGAAGATTCGACCCCACTTCAAGTACATGGGATCGTTCTTCACCCTCTCGCTGGTGGGCAAGCTCGACAAGGAGTAACCCGCCGGGGGCCGCTCCCCGACGGGCCTAGAGGCTCGTCGGGGATTCGGGCCAACCATGTTCTACAGTTCTGCGCGGTGTCCACGGGACGCTGTGCGTCCCTTACGACTCACACGAAACACAGGAATCAGGAAGAGAGCTCCACATGGCGATGAAGGTTTTTATCAAGGTCAAGGACATGCCCGGCTCCTCGACCGAGAGCGGTCGCGAGGAGTGGTCCGAGGTCCGCGGGTTCAGCCACGAGATGGTCTACCCCTTCGACATGCAGGACATGTCGGGGACCAGTGAGCCCAAGCACGGCGCGGTCAAGATCTGGAAGGCGATCGACAAGGCCTCGCCCAAGATCTACGAGGCGCTGGCCAAGAAGAGCAAGGTCGGCGAGATCGACATCGAGTTCGAGCGCGACAACCCCAACGACGGTAAGACCGAGGTGTATTACACGATCCACCTCGAGGACTGCCGCGTGATCTACGCGCGCCCGCACATTCCGACCACTGCGGAGAAGAACGAGCAGTCGCTGCCGCACATGGACGAGGTCGGCTACGCCTACCGCAAGATCAACTGGACCTGGAAGTCCGGCGGTCAGGTCCCCACGACCTTCGACTTCGACGACCCCAACTCCTAAGGGTCAGCGGCGGGGCCTGCCTCGCCGCTTCGAAGACGACCTGGACGGCGCGCGCGCAAGCGCGCGCCGTCTTGCGCCTTCTACTCCCCGCTTAGGAAGAGAACCCCGTGGCTCGCGAGTTGACGATCCTCGAGCGCCTGCGTCGCGGCGAAGAGCCTTCGCAGCGGACGGCTGTCGAGGACACCAACCTGCTCGGCAAGTCGGTCCAGGCCAACGTCGGCCGGCTGCTCAACGCGCGCCTCGAGCACGCGCCAGCGCAGCCTGACTACGGAGTCCCGGCCCCGTCCGAGATCGTCTACGGCTACCCCTCGGCCGTGACGCGAATGCAGAAGCACATCAAGGGGCTGATCGACAAGTACGAGCCTCGCCTCGCCGACGTGGAGGTGATCCACATCGAGAGCGACGAGCGGAACCAGCTGACCTTGCAGTTTCAGATCCAGGGGCGCCTCTGCACCTCGGCGAACTCGACTTGGATCAGCTTCCTGACCCGCTTCGACCCTTCGGGTCGGATCTCGCTCCGCCGCTAGGCGCGGCGCCCGCCCGCGGGAGACCTCCTTGTTCAACAAGTACTACCAGGACGAGCTCGCCTACCTGCGCGAGCTAGGGCGTGAGTTCGCCGAGCACAACCCCGAGAGCGCGGGTTGGCTGGCGCAGCCCGGCGTCGACCCCGACGTGGAGCGCCTGCTGGAGGGCTTCGCCTTCCTGACCGGCCGGATCCGCCAGAAGCTCGACGACGAGCTGCCGGAGCTGACCCACGCGCTGCTGCAGCTCTTCTGGCCGCACTACCTGCGCCCGCTGCCCTCGATGACCACGATCGAGCTCAAGGCCAAGCCCAAGGCCGCGGCCAAGGTTCAGCAGTGCCCGCGCGGGTCCGAGCTCGGCTCGCAGCCGGTCGACGAGACGCGCTGCACCTTCCGCACCGCCTACGAGACGACCGTGTGGCCGCTCAAGGTCGACGCGCTCGAGGTCGGCAGCAGCTCCGACCCCTACCTGCGCCTGACCCTGGCCCTCAACCGCGGGGCCGCGATCGGCAAGCTGGAGCTCACGACCCTCCGGCTGCACTTCACCGGCGCGACGGCCGCCTCGCGCGGGCTCTACTTCGCGCTGGCGCGCTACCTGGGGAGCGGGCGCGCCCACGCGGGCGGAACCTCGGTCGAGCTCCCGCAGCTCCGCGCCCGCCCCGTCGGCTTCGCCGAGGACGAGGCGCTCCTGCCCACGCCCAAGGCGTCCTACCCGGGCTTCCGGCTGCTGCAGGAGTATTTCCTCTTCCCCGAGAAGTTCATGTATCTGGACCTCGAGGGGCTCGAGCCGCTCGCGAAGCTGGGCAACGAGGGCCAGGTCGAGCTCGAGCTGCGCCTCTCGAGCCTGCCCCACGACTTGCCTCCCGTGACCGCCAAGGAGGTGCGGGTCAACTGCACGCCGGCGGTCAACCTGTTCCGCCACGACGCGGACCCGATCCGGCTCTCGCGCGAGCGCGTCGAGTACCCGATCCGCCCCGCGGGCCAAGCCGCGCACTACGAGGTGTTCTCGATCGACTCGGTCCAGGGGATCCGGCGCGCTGATCCGACGCCCCGGATCTATCGCCCCTTCTACGCCTTCGAGCGCGTGGACGAGGGCGGGCTGCTCTTTCAGACCCGCGTCGCGCGGGCCCTGACCACGCGCGGCACCGATCACTACATGACCTTCCTCGAGGACGGCCTCCCGCCGGCCTTCGGGGACGAGACGATCTCGATCGATCTGACCTGCAGCAACCGCCACCTGCCGACCAGCCTCGGCCTGGGCGACGTCAACGAGCCGACCCCGCGCACCCCAGGCACCCTGGCTTTCGCCAACATCACCCGCCCCACGGCGCCCGTCCGTCCGCCGCTCGAGGGCGACCTGTTCTGGTCGCTCCTCAGTCACCTCTCGCTCAACTACCTCTCGCTCCTGACCCCCGAGAGCCTGCGGAAGCTGCTTCAGCTCTACGACTTTCGCGCCCGCGTCGACCGGCAGGCGGAGCGGGCGCTGGGTCGGCGGCTGGAGGGGATCCTGGCGGTTCAGAGCGAGCCCAGCCTGCGCGTGCTGCGCGGCGCGACGATCCGCGGCGTGACGACGACCCTGACCCTGGACGAGGACCGCTTCGGGGGCGAAGGCGAGGCCTATCTGTTCGGCAGCGTCATGGACGCCTTCCTGGCTCAATACGTGACCCTCAACGCCTACTCCCAGGTGAAGGTCCACGGCAAGAAATACGGAGAGGTCCACCAGTGGCCGGCGAAGACGGGCGCGCGAACCATCCTCTAGTTCGCCGCCTGGTCCGGGAGCCGCACCGGTTCTCCTTCTTCCAGGCGGTTCGACTGCTGCAGGACTTCTTCCCCGAGGCGCCGCGCGTCGGGGAGCAGGGACCGCCGCGCGACGAGGTGATCCGCTTCCAGGCCGGCCTGGGTCTCCACTTCCCGCCCTGCGACGTGGCCAAGATCACGCGCCTCGTCCCAGGCGACGGCCTGCCGACCGACCAGGACCTGGTCAACGGTCAGCAGCGAGTCGCCGAGGGGGTCGAGGGCGAGGCCGACTACGAGCAGATCGACGCGGAGGAGGGGGGCTACAAGCGGCGCGGGACCGACCTGCGCTACCGCTTCGCCAACACCTTCCTCGGGCTCTACGGGGTCAGCTCGCCGCTGCCGAACAGCTACACCGAGGACCTGCTCGACCAGGAGCCCGACTGCCTCGAGCGCGGCTTCTATGACCTCTTTCAGCACCGGCTGCACTCGCTCTTCTTCCGCTCGTGGGAGCGCTACCGCTACCCGGTGCGCTTCCGCCGGGATGGCGAGGATTACTTCTCTCAGCGCCTCAGCACGCTGGTCCACGTCTCCCGCGGTCAGCTCCCGCCCAACCACGGGCTGCCGATGCTGCGCCTGCTCTCGCTGGCGGGCCTGCTCAGCCAGGAGCCGCGCAGCGCGACCAGCCTCCTGGCGGCCTTGCGCTATGTGCTCCCGGAGGCCGAGTTCGAGGTCGAGCCCTTCGTGGGGCGCAAGCTGCCGATCCCCGCGGATCAGCGCTGTCGGCTGGGTCGGAGCAATCACGCCCTGGGGCAGACGGCTCACCTGGGGGCGCGGATCCTCGACCGCTGCTCGACCTTTCGCCTCGTGGTCGAGACGGATCGGCTCGAGAGCTACCTCGGCTTCCTGCCGGGCGGAGAGCTCCTGCCGCGCCTGCGCGAGGTCGTCGACCTCTTCAATACGGATCGTCTAGACTGCCAGCTCGAAGTGCGGATCACGGCTGAAGCCGTACCGCCCTTGCGGCTGGGTGCCAGGAGCGCCCACCTCGGCTGGTCCACCTGGCTGGGGGCGCCGCCAGCGCCTGCCCGTCGCGTTCGCATTCTCTTGCAAGGAGCTCTCCATGGCCGCCGTTGACCTCAAGAACTTGATCGGTCGCCTCAACACCTTCTCGAAGCGCGCCCTGGAGACGGCGGCTGGGATCTGTGTCTCGCGCACCAACTACGAGGTGACCGTCGAGCACGTGTTCCAGGCCATGCTCGAGGACCCCAGCGCCGACGTGCAGCACATCCTCAACCACTACGAAATCGAACACGGGCGCGTCATGAAGGCGCTGGTGGCCAACCTCGACGACCTGCGCACGGGCAACGCTGGCCGGCCGGTGTTCTCTCCCGTGCTGATGGAGTGGATCAAGCAGGCCTGGCTGATCGCCTCGCTCGAGTATTCGCTGGCCGAGGTCCGCTCGGGCAACCTGCTCCAGGCCCTGGTCAGCAGCCCGGGTCGCCTGGCGAGCGGGGACTACATCGACCTGATCACCGACAAGGTCAAGCTCGACGACCTGCGTGAGAACTACGCCAACATCGTCGTCAACTCGCGCGAGGAGGCCGCCTTCGCGACGGCTGGCCCCTCGGGCGGCGGCGGCGCGCCCGGTCAGCAAGCGGGCGCTGAGGGGAGCGCGATCGCCAAGTTCTGCGTGCACTTCACCGGGCGCGCTCGCGAGGGCCTGATCGACCCGATCTTCGGGCGCGATCGCGAGATCCGGCAGGTGATCGACATCCTGGCTCGCCGCCGCAAGAACAACCCGATCGCGGTCGGCGAGGCCGGCGTGGGCAAGACGGCCCTCGTGGAGGGCCTCGCGATTCGGATCGCCGAGGGCGACGTGCCCAAGCTGCTCCAGGGGGTCGAACTCTACGGCCTCGACATGGGCGCGCTCCAGGCGGGCGCCAGCGTGAAGGGCGAGTTCGAGAAGCGGCTCAAGGCGGTGATCGAGGAGGTCAAGGCCTCCGAGAAGCCGATCATCATGTTCATCGACGAGGCGCACACCCTGATCGGCGCCGGCGGGGCCGCTGGCAGCGGAGATGCTGCCAACCTGCTCAAGCCGGCCCTGGCGCGCGGCGAGCTGCGCACGATCGCGGCTACCACCTGGTCGGAGTACAAGAAGTACTTCGAGAAGGACCCCGCCCTGGCCCGTCGCTTCCAGCTGGTCAAGGTCGAGGAGCCCAACGACGAGCAGACGACGACCATGCTGCGCGGGCTCAAGGACAAGTACGAGGCCGCCCACGGCGTGATCATCCGCGACGACGCGCTCCAGGCCGCCGCCGAGCTGGGCAGCCGCTACATCGCGGGTCGTCAGCAGCCGGACAAGGGCGTCGACCTGATGGACACGGCCTCGGCGCGGGTCAAGATCGCGCTCACGGCCAAGCCCGCGGCCCTCGACGACAAGGAGCGGCGGATCGCGACCCTCGAGCGCGAGCAGCACGCTCACGAGCGCGACAAGGAGCACGGCTCGACCGACCGCGACGAGCGCCTGGCCGAGATCGCTGAGGAGATCAGGTCGCTCCAGGACCAGGTCGAGGCCGACACGGCGGCCTGGTTGAAGGAGCAGGAGGCGGCCCAGGCGGTGGTCGCCCTGCGCCAGCGCATGGCCAAGGCTCGCCTGGGCCAGGCGCCCGAGGGCGCCGACGCCCCCGAGGATCCGGCCGCGATTCAGCCCGACCTCGACGCCGCCCTCGCGGCGCTGGCGGAGATTCAGGGTGAGGAGCCCATGGTCCCGATCGAGGTCGACGCCGACGTGGTGGCCTCGGTGATCTCGGATTGGACCGGGATCCCCATGAGCAACATGGTCCAGGACGAGGCCGCTGCGCTCTTGGCCTTCGAGGAGACGATGAAGCAGCGGATCAAGGGCCAGGACCACGTGATGGACATCGTGGGCACCGGGATCCGCTCAGCCAAGGCGGGGCTCAAGGCCCCCGAGATCCCGATGGGCATCTTCCTCTTCGTGGGCCCCAGCGGCGTGGGCAAGACCGAGACGGCCCTGGGCGTGGCGGATCTGCTCTTCGGCGGCGAGCGCTTCATGACCTCGATCGCCATGAGCGAGTTCCAGGAGAAGCACACGGTCGCCAAGCTGATCGGCTCGCCTCCCGGCTACGTCGGCTACGGCGAGGGCGGTCTCCTGACCGAGGCGGTGCGCCAGCGCCCCTACTCGGTGGTCCTCCTCGACGAGTGCGAGAAGGCGGATCCCGAGGTCATGAACCTCTTCTATCAGGTGTTCGACAAGGGCGTCCTGACGGACGGCGAGGGGATCGAGGTCGACTTCAAGGACACCGTGATCTTCATCACGAGCAACCTCGCGACCGACATCATCACCGAGGCGGGCATGCTCGACGAGCCGCCCTCGGTCGACGACCTGGTCGCCATGATCCGCCCGGTCCTCTCCGCCCACTTCAAGCCGGCCCTCGTGGCCCGCATGACGATCGTGCCCTACTACCCGCTCAAGCAGGACGCGCTGCGCGAGATCACCGAGCTCAAGCTGAACAAGGTGCGCAAGCGGCTGCACCACGCTCACAAGATGAAGATGGAGTGGAGCGACGAGGTCGTGGACGCGATCGCCTCGCGCTGCACCGAGGTCGAGACCGGCGCCCGCAACGTGGACCACATCATTCGCGGGACCCTGCTCCCGCGCATGTCGACCCAGCTGCTGCACCAAATGACGACCGGCGAGGACATGCCGGGTCTGCTCAAGGTCAGCTACACCGACGCGGACGGCTTCGGCTTCGACTTCGAGTAGGCCTCTAGCCGGGTTGCGGCGACGAGCCCGTTCGTCTCGTGTTCGGACCGAGACGAACGGGCAGATGTTGCCCACGCCCTCTCGCCCCCGCTCGAGACTGCAGGAGTTAGGCCAGGCCCCTCGCTTGCCCACTCCGCAGGGCATGACCTCTCCACGCCGCTACTTGCCGGGTCAGTCCCGCGCCAACAGCCGTCGGGTGATCGAGCGCCGCTTCTACCTGAAGCCGACCCCAATGACGACGGCGATCTTGCTCTACCTGGTGGCGCGCGCGCTCCAGGGCCGTCGACTCAAGCTCCACACCTTCTCGATCCAGCCGAATCACTATCACGTGGTGATCACCGACTGCAGCGAGCCGGGCCAGCCCTCCGACGTCTCGGCGTTCTACCAGCACTTCAACGCCGTCTCCGCGCGCGCGCTGAACACCCACCTCGGCCGCTGCGAGTCGGTCTGGAAGGAGGGCAGCTTCAGCGACCGCGAGCTGTGGTGCAGCGAGTCCCTCCACGCCCAGCTGCTCTACGCCTGGATTCAGCCCCTCAAGGACGGCTGGGTCGACGACCTCGACGACTACGCCATCCGAGCGGTGCACTTCCTGCCCAAGGATCTTGGCCGGACCCTCAAGGTGCCCCGACCCAAGTTCGCCTTCTTCGGTGGCCAGCGGTCGCCGCATCGTCCGCCCACGGACCCCGACGCGCTGCGCCGCTGGCATCAGGAGCGCCGCGCGGAGGCTGAGCAGGAGCGTCGACGCTGGCGTCGCCGGAACGCCAAGAAGAACAAGAAGCGGGACCGAGCCCGGGTCAAACACCTCGAGCGCGAGCACATGAGGGCCTGGATCGACGAGCACCAGCCAGTCCACGAGCCAGGCCCCACCCGCTCCTCGCTCCCAGACGAGATCGAGCTCCACATCGACGTTCCGCCCGGCTTCGAGCACCTCGACGTCAACGAGGTCCGCGAGCACTTTCAAGCCCGCCTCACCACCGAGGTCGAGCGCGTCCGAGCCCAACGACTAGAGGGAGGTTACGCCGAGCCCGACCCACGCCGCCTCGACGCTTTGGACGCCTTCTCCTCCGCAGGCCCGAGCCGCCCAGATCCAGACGGCTACGAGCGAATCGACTACCGCGGCCCCAAGGAGGTGCGCACCGAGATCAAGCGCGGGCTCTACGCCTACCTCGACCGCTACCAGCTCGCCCTCCGCCAGCATCGGCAGCGATCACAAAGAAGGCGCCAGAGCGACACGGGCGGCCACAAGCTACGCAAGACCCGCAAGACCCGTCGCCCCGTCTTTCCCCTCGGGACCTACCGACTCCTGCGTGACGAGCAGGTATGGGTCAGCGTCTCGGAGACCCACGAGTCGCCCACTCCGCCGCCCTAGCCCGTGGCGTGCGGGCTAGTCGAGCACTCGCAAGTACCCCACAAGCTCGACGAACGAACCCAGGCGACCCCCGCAGGTCACCTGGGTGTCCTCGCGTACGGTCCTTCACCTTGGGCTCTGGCGCCTCGCTCGCCTGGGGTGGGATTGCATGGAAATCAGCCAGCGCGGCGCGCCATTTTTTTAAGAACCCCCGGTTCCGTAAAAAAAGCGCGCTAGGCCTGTCCGGCGCTCTGCAGAGCCAGCTTGCGCTGTTCCTTCCCCTGCTCTCCGCGGATCAGGGCGAGGGCAGCCAGCACGGGCTGACCGATCGCGAGGCGCACCGGCGGAGCCGTGGAGCGGTGGGGCTCGGGCACAGCGACCGTGTGGCTGAGGATCCCCGCCAGCTGGACCCCGCCACCGGACTGGGTCGGGAGCGTGATCAGCAGCGGAGCGCCGGCGTTGCGCGGCAGGAGGGGCGCGGTCGTGACCAGTTGGCCCGTCTCCCGGTCGACCGACGCCATGGTGCCCGTCTGGACCAAGGGCATGGTCCAGCCGCTGAGCGGCGCCAGGCCGTAGGGCGCGCAGAGGGTCGCGGTCGGGAGCAGGGCCTGGAGGTCGTGGGCCGGGAAGCACTGCGACTCGTTGAAGGCCTTGACCTTCCAACTCGGGTCGGTTGGGAAGAGACAAACGGCGACGTCGTCGTCCTTGCTCACGATCCAGTCCAGGGGCGTGCCGCGGCGGCCCTGGGTCAGGTCGAGCAAGGTCCCCTTCTTGTCGTCGCGGACCCAGGCTGAGATCGGCGCGTCGCCGGCGGCCTCGAGGGCGGAGCGGGCAGTCAGGAGCCACACGATCGGCGCTTCGACGAAGAGCACGCCCGCGCCGATCGGGGTCCAGGACTCACCCTCGACCTTGCCGAGTGGGACGAAGGACCCCAGCCACTCGTCTGGGTGAGGCTGGGTCGCGCTCTGGGTAGCTGGAATCACGAGAGCTTCCTGGCCGTGTCGAGGGCGACGTCCACCACGGCCAGGGCCGGGGCGACGCGCTGGGGCTGGACACGGCCCTGGGTCAGGCCGCCTGGTCGGCGCGTACTGCCCCAGCGGGAGCCGAGCAGGTCGACTTGCTCCTTGCCGTGGCTGGGTTCGCCGACGATCACGGCGCGACCGTGCTGTTGGAGAGAGGCGGCCAGAGCCTCGGCCGCAGAAGCGGTGCTGGCGTCGACGAGGATCACGAGGGGCAGAGTCGCGCCGGCCGTCGTGGTCTCCCAACGGAGGCTTGGGCTGGAAGCACCTAGCGAGCGGGCCTCGATCGCGGTGCTGTTCGCGGGCAGAAATGCAGCGGCCAGGAGAGCAGCTGCGCTCAGCTGACCGCCGGGGTTGCCGCGCAGGTCGAGCACGGCGCGACGGGCCCCGCGCTGCTCGAGGGCCGGCAGCGCGCGGCGCAGGAGGGTGGCGCTCGCGAGCGTGCAGCGGCGCCACTCCAGCCAGGCCGTGTCGCCGATCAGGTCGGCGCGGGGGGCGAAGTTGGGGCCCCCCAGGTCGCTCATGAGAATGTTGGTGATGCTCGGCACCAGCTTGGCGTTGGTCGAGCAGTTGTAGTTGTTGCCCTGGGTCGGGTTGAGCAGCGTCTCGGCCGGGCCACCCGTGAGCAGGACGCGAATGTTCCCCAGGTTGTTGCCGCCCATCATCATGAACGAGCTGTGCGCCACCCCCGCGTTATCGCCGTTGGTCATCATGGGCTTGGCCATTTGGTTGTGGCCAGGCATCAGCGAGAGGAAACAGGTCGGCAGGAAGGGCAGACCCATCGCGTTCGAGCCGAGGTTTGGATAGGGCAGGGGCGCGGTGCCGGTTCCGATCGGCGTGTTGCACACGTCCGGGAAGCCGATGTTCTCGCCGAGTCCTTGATTGCTACAGGGCAGCACGAGACCTCCTACTGGAGCTTGATCAGCTCGGCGTCGATCTTGACCAGGTCCAGGGCCAGGTTCTGGACCCGACCCGCCCGCTTGCCGTCGACCTCCTCGACGACGCGCTGGACGCGCTGCGCGACGGTTCGCAGCAAGCCCTTGAGGCGCAAGCTCGACTCGCGAGTCGAGGACTCGAGGGCCTCGGCGACGCGCTCGAGGAGCTCGGCGCGGAGCGTGACCTGATCTCCAGTCAGGCGAAGCGCGCGGCGCGCGCTGAGGCGCAGGCGGCCCTTGGCTCGCAAGGCGACGTCGCCTGGAAACCACAGCAGCGAGGTCCCGCTGCCGCGCTCGACGCCGAGCACGTAGTGGCGCTCGGCGCGGGAGATCACCCACAGGGTGTCGCCGACTCGTGGCGTGTAGGCGTAGGGCAGGGCCCAGGTCGGGGTCACCTGGCGACCGTCGGCCAGCAGCACGCGGGCGCGGCCCTCCTCGACGGAGAGCACGGCGGCGGAGCCGACTTGGGTGCCGCTCGGGGCCAGCGCCGCCAGGGCGGCGGCGTAGGCCGCGCTGGGCGGGGGCAGCTCGCTCGGAGCAGGCGCCGGCTGCTCGGCGCGGGCGCGCCGGCGGACGCCGAGTCGCCGGCGGAGGCGGCGGGTCAGGCTCTGGCGAGGGCTGGTCTCCTCGCGCGACGGCGTCTTGATCTGAGGTGGGATCACTGGGCTGCCTCCTCGGCGGGGAGCGACGGCGGCTGGAAGCCCCGCTCGCCCTCGAAGCGCTCCTTGTCGGTCCTACGCGCGCCGCGCAGCTTGGCGCCGCTCCAGTTGGCCCCCTTGTCGAGGATCCCGTGGAGCTGGGCCGTGAACAGGTCCGCCCCCGAGAGGTCGGCCCCGTCCAGGGTCGCGTAGCTCATGTCGGCGTAGTGCAGCTTGGCGCCGCGGAAGCGGGCCGCGCTCAGGTCCGCCTCGACCCACACCGTCTCGCGCAGGTCGCAGCCGCTGAACTCGGCCAGAGGCGCCTTGACCTCCGGCAGGATCGCGTTGCGCAGGTCGCTGTCGCGCAGGATCGCCTCGCGCAGGTTGGCCTTCGCGAAGCAGGCCTTGCGCGCCGAGACGCCCTCCAGCAAGGCGCCCTCGAGGTTGGCCTCCATGAAGATCGCCATGTCGAGGTTGCAGCCGCGCAGGTCCGCGCCCTTGAGGTTGGCCTTGATGAAGCTGCTCGAGTTGAGGTCCGCGCCGCGCAGATCGTGCCCCTCGAGGTTCGCGTCGAGGAGCATGCAGCGGCTGAGCGTCATGCCCGCCAGCGGGAACTGCGTGTAGTCGAACTCGTTCATGTTCGCGTGGAACACGGTTCCCTCGAGCTTGGTCCCCTTCATGCTCGCGCGCACCAGGTTGCAGTTGTGCAGCAAGGAGCGGCTCAGGTCGGCCCCGTCGAGGTTGGCGTCCTCGAAGCCTGCGATCGTGAGGTCGCAGTCGCTCAGGTCGGCGCCGCTGACGTTGGCCTTGTTGAACTGGGCCATGGTCAGGTCGTGGCCCCTGAGCTGCGCCCCGGGCATGACCGCGCGCTCGAAGATCGCGCAGCGCAGGTTGGCCCCCTCGAAGCGGGCGCCGGTCAGGTCGGCCTCCACGAAGAGCGTCATCTCGCAGACCGTCTCGCGCAGGTCGGCGTCGCGCAGCTTGCTGTCGTGGAAGATGCATCCTTTGAGGTTCAGCCCGCGCAGGTCCCAGCCGCTCAGGTCGAGCCTGCTCAGGTCGACGCCCTCGAGCTCGCGACCGACCAAGGAGCCCGGCTCGAGCTTGGAGCCGCCCATGGCGACCCGCAGCAGCTTGCGCGGCAGGATCGCCCCGCGCAGGTCGCAGTCGCTGAGCGCGCTGTGGTCGACCTCGGCGTCGCTCATGTTGGCCCCGCGGAGGTCGGCCCCGTAGAGCTGCACCGAGCTGAGCTTGGCGCCGCTCAGGTCAGTGCCGACCAGGCTGGCCTCGCCCAGCATCACGCCCTCCATCGTGACCCCGGACAGGTTCGCCCCGTCGAGCTTCGCCTTGTCGAAGAGGCAGCTCTTGATCGAGCGCCCGCTCAGGTCGAGCTCGCGCAGGTCCGCGCCGCTCAGGACCAGCTCCGCCAGGTCGCCAGGGGGCAGGGTCACGCCGCGGAGGTCGGCCTCGCTCCCGATCACGTGCTCCAGGCGGGCCTCGCTCAAGTCCGCGCCGCGCAGGTCGGCGCCCTTGAGCAGGGTCTGGACCAGGGTCGCGCCGCGCAGGCTGGCGTTGCTCAGGTTCGCCTCCTGAAGCACCGCCCGGCTCAGGTCGGCCCCGCTCAGGCGCGCGCCGCTCAGGTCTGCCCCGATCGCGACCAGGCCCGCGCGGGCCCCGGTCAAGTTTGCGCCGCGCAAGACGGCGTCGGGCAGGACCGTCTCCTCGATCCGCGCCCCCGCCAGGTTGGCGTTGCTGAGGTCGACCTCGCTCAGGGCCGCGTGCACGATCGTCGAGCCGCGCAGGTCGCAGCCCGCGAACACGCTCTTGGGCGCTATCAGCCCGCTCAGGTCGCGCTGGCTCAGGTCGCAGCCGTTGAGCTGGCACTCGTGCAGCTGGGCCTCTCGCAGCGCAACGCCCGCGGTGTTGGCCCCGCGCAGAGTGCACTGCATCGCCAGCGCGCCGCGCATGTCGGCGCCGCTCAGGTCCGCGTCGCGCAGGTCGCACTCGTGCAGCTGGGCGCGCATCAGCTTCGCGCCTACGAGCTTGGCCTGACGCAGGTCGCACTGACGCAAGGTCGCGCCGTTGAAGTCGACGCCGCTCAGGTCGACGCCGCTCAGGTCGAGCTCGAGCAGGACCACGCCCGCCATGCTCGTGCCCGTCTTGGCCCGCTCCAGCACGTCCTCGCGCGCGAGCAGGTGCTCGCGAGCCTGGGGGTGGTCGGGGATCCTCACTGCGGCGCCCCCGGGGTGCGGTCGAAGCGCGACATGGCCATGGACGCGCCGTTGAAGTCGCAGGCCGCCATCTCGGCGTCCATGAACTTGGCGTCGTAGAGGTTGCTCTGCACGAACTGAATGTCGAGCAGCCGGCTCTCGCAGAGGTCGACGCCCTTGAGGTCGGCGGACACGAAGCTGACCCGCTCCAGGTTGGCCTTGCGCAGCACGATCTCCTTCATCGTCGCGGCGTAGAAGTTGAGGTCGGTCCCCTTGACCTCCCGCCAGAGCGACTTGCTCAAGAGCGCGTGGCTGAAGTCGCTCCCGATCAGGGACACGCCCAGCCACTTGCTCGCCTCGGCGTTCATGCCCACGAAGCTGCAGGCTTCGAAGCGCGCGTCGCCGCCGGTGTGGCAGCCCGGCGCCTTGACCCGCAGGAAGCGCGCCCGCTCCGCCACCACGTCGCGCAGGTCGGTGTCGATCAGGGTCGCATCGGTGAGGTCCGCGTCGCTCAGCTGCGCCCCGGCCAGGCAGCTCTTCTCGAACACGATCCCGCGCAGGTCCGCGTTGCGCAGGTCGCAGTCGCGCAGCGAGCCCAGGGTCGCGCGCGTCCCGCGCAGGTCCGCCCCGTCCATGCGGGAGCCGTCGAACACCGCCATGTCGAAGCGCAGCTCGCGCGCGATCAGGCCCTGCATGTTGGACTTGCCGATGTTGGCCATCTGCACGTCGGCGCCGCTCATGTCGACGCCGCGGAAGTCGGACTTTGGCAGCATGGCCGTGCCGAGCCTGGCCTTGACCAGGCGCGCGCCTGCGAAGTTCGCCGAGCCCATGGCCTGCTCGAGGTTGGCCTCGCTCAGGTCCGCCCGCTGAAAGCTGGTCTCGCCGACCTGGATCCCACTCAGGCTCGCGCCCGCGAGGTCGGCGTCGTCGAGGCAGGCCTTGATCAGGACCGCCCCGTCGAAGCTCGCGCCGGCGGCCTTGATCCCTGGCAGCTGGGCCTCGAGCAGCGAGGCGTCCAGCAGCTTGGCCCCGACCAGGGCGGCGCCGTCCAGGCGCGCCTCGCCTAGCTCGGCGCCGTCGAGGCGGGCCTCGCTCAGGTCGGCGCCCTGGAGGTTGGCGCCCTTGAGGTCGGCCCAGCGCAGGTCCGCGCCGCGCAGCTGGGCGCCCGCGAAGTTGGCCCCGGTCAGGGTCGCCTTGACGAAGCTCTTTCCGCTCAGGTCCTGACCGGCGAAGTCGGCCTCGACGAGCTCCTGGCCCGCGTAGTCGCGCTTCTCCGGCTGGGCCGAGGCCCCCGGCAGCGAGGCGAGCATCGCCGCCAGCCGGCCCTTGAACGCGATCAGCGGCGCCACCGCCGCGGCCGAGGCCCCCAGCGCCATCAGGTGATCGGCCAGCCCCTGCAGCCCGTCGAGGGCGCCCCCCAGCTCCGGCGCGCTCACGGCGCCGAGCTTGCGCGCCGCGCCGAGGGTGATCCGGCGGCCGATCTCGAACACGCCCATGATCGGGTGCTCTTCGCCCAGGCGATTGCTCCAGAAGGCCTGCTGGCCGTCGAGGCGGTCCAGCGCGCCTTGGGTCGGGTTGGGCAGGTCCGGGAGCTCGGGGAGCTCGACCTGGTCGAGGGGCGCGAGCGCCTCGCTCACGACCTGGTCCATGGAGGGGATCTTGGCGAGCCCCTCGCGCAGCTCGGCTTGAGCCTGGGTCAGCTCAGCGATCTGCTCGGGGTCGCCGCCCGTCTGCTGAAGCTGCTCGATCGCCTGCTGGAGCGCGCTCAGCCCGTCCTCGCCTGCCTGCGCCACCGCCTCGTCGGGGGTCGGGGCAGGCCCCGGCCGCTGCGGCTGGGCGAGCGCCTCCTCGAGCGCGCTGGCCGCGTCGGGGTGGCGGGCCGCCTCCTCGCGCGCCTTCTCGATCCCGGAGCGAACTTGCTCGGCCGCCTTGCGCATCTCGTCGCGCGACTCGCCGGGAGGCAGCGTCTGGGCCAGCTGCTCGAGCGCCGCCGCCGGGTCGTCCTTGGCTGGCGCCTGCCCCTTGGCCTCCTTGAGCTTGGCCGCCTGCTCGAGCTGGTCCGCCGCCTGCTCGAGGATCTCCTTGCTGCCAGGCTCGGAGGTCTTGGCCATCTCCCGCAGGTTCTTCGCCACCGCGAAGGGGTCCTGCTTGGCCGCCTTCATCTGCTCGGCCATGGCCAGGAGCGTGGCGGGGTCCTCGGGCAGCACGATCCCTTTGGCCTCGGCCACGAGCTTCAGCTGCTCGATCGGGTCGTCCATTTTCCCGTAGGCCGCCACCGCCCAGGGAGGGATCAAGCCGTCCTTGGGCAGGGTCGCGGCCAGCGCGGCGAAGTCCGGCTTGGGCCCGCCGTAGAGCTCGGCCTGCTCCTGCTGCTTCATGGCCTCGGCCAGCTCGAAGAAGCCGTCGGGGGCCTTCTCCTTGATCCCGATCGGGTCGTCCTCGAAGGCCTCGAGCAGCGCCAGGTAGTGCTCGCGCGAGAGCGGTGGCTCAGCCAGGGGCTCCGAGGCCACGTAGGCGACCTTGACGTCGCTGAGGTCGATCTCGTTGATCGGGCACAGCCCGCGCCAGGTCAGCTCGAGGCGCCCCGCGTCGAGGTCGGCGTAGAGCGTGTCGAGGACCATTTGCAGGTCGTGCACGGTCTGGTCGTGCTGCTTGACGAACACGCGGATCCGCAGGGCCGGCAGCGCGACGTCGAACTCGCTCGCCTCGGGGTGCAGGTTGCGGAACCAGACCCGCTCGTCGCCCTTCAGGTAGAAGGGCAGCTGCTGATCGGCCGGCGCCGCGTTGTGGTAGCTCCAGTCGAAGTCCTCGGCGGGGAAGGGCGCGCGGGTCTTCTCCCAGCGCTTGCCGTACTTCTTGCCGACCTTGCCCCGCCGCTCGGGCCACACCGGCGAGATCGGCAGGTAGGTCGCCGGGTCGACCTTCTTGCCGGGCTTACTGACCGCGGCGCGCGGGTCCTCGACGTTGTGCATCTCGGGCCCGACGAAGCCCTTCCCGCCCGGGTTGAGCGGGTGACCCTCCCCGCCGTAGGCGTGGGCCCAGTCGAGCGGCATGCTCTGGAAGGTCTCGGGCTCGCTGATCGAGCCGCCGAACACCAGACCGGGCTTGTAGGTCCGCGGCCCATAGACGCGCAGGGTCTTGCTCCACTCGCCGATCCCCCAGGCGACGTCGCACACCACGTCGCCGCCGCCGGGCGGGTAGCAGGTGCCCTTGAGCAGGAGGTCGGTGTTGGGCTTCCAGTCAGCGAAGTCGCTGTGCCGGGTGATCGGTCCGACCCGCTCGGTGTCGTCGGGCGACCAGGTCTCGCCCGACATGAAGCCCTGGTCGATCTCGTCGGTGATCGCCTCGAGGGGCTGGCCGGGGACGAGCTTGAACACGCCGCGCACGCAGGCCGCGAGCTCGACCTGACGGCCCTGGCGCGAGGTCGCGCGGGGGCCCCAGTAGAAGCCGGTCTCGTTCTTGTGGAAGAAGGTCACGCTCGGCGTCGCCTACTTGCTCTGCAGCAGGGACAGGATGTTGTCGTTGAGGTTGGTGTCGGTGTCGCTGATCGTGATCTCGCCGTCGGTCAGCTCGAACTCGATCTTGTTCGCCACGCCGAGCTCCATCTTGAGGCCCGTGATCGAGATCTCCATGATCATGGCCGTGATCGAGATCTCCATCAGCATCGCCGCCGCGATGCTGATGTCGGTCTTCATGCCCACGAACACACCGATGCTCGTCTTGGCCGCGAGCACGAGGTCGATGTCGGTGTCGGCCGCCATGACCATGTTCAGGTTGGTCCGGGCCGCCATGACCATGGTCATGTTGGTCTCGGCGGCGAGCGTCATGCTCATGGAGCTCTTCGCCGCGAGCGTCATGCTCATGCTCGAGTAGGCCGCCATGGTCAGCTCGACCGAGTTGCAGGCCGCGATCGTGAGCGCGATCTCGTTCTTGGCCGCGACCGTGAGCGCGATGCTGTTCGAGACGCCGACCGTCAGCGCGACCGAGTTGGCCGCCGAGACCGAGAGCTCCGTCGAGCTGCGCGGCCCGACCGCGATCGAGGTCGAGATCCGCGGACCGACGTCGATCGAGGTCTCGTTGGTGTTGGTGAGCGAGATCGAGGTCGAGAGCTTGGGGCCGAGGTTGATCGAGAGGTTGGCCTCGGCCGCCACGGTCAGGGTCATGTCGGCCGTGGCGCCGATGAACAAGGACATGCTCGTATCGGCGCCCAGGCGCATGCTGATGCTGTTGCTGACGCCCAGGCTGAGCGAGGTCGACTGGGTCGCGCCGAGGTGCATCGAGACCGAGGCCGCCGCGCCGATGTGGTAGTCCTCGTTGAAGGTGTCGCCCTCCTCGAGGTGGTAGCCCGTGCCGCCGGTGCCCCAGCTGTAGGACGCGCTCACGTCATCGTAGCTGAAGCTCTTGCTGCGCTGGGTCAGGCTGACCTTGTCGCCCGTCGAGATCGACACGTCGCGATGCGGCACGCCGCTGTTGAACACGTAGCCGGTGCTGAGGTCGGCGCCCTTGCCTTCGACCTTGCCCGTGCCCGAGTCGACGAAGCCCGCGTAGCCCGGGTTGCGCGCCACGAACTCCTCGATCGTGGTCGGCTCGGAGGGCTTCGCAGAGTCGGTCGCGGCGTTGCCGCTGCCCGGGCCGAGGCTGCGCAGCACCGAGTCGAGGCCCTTGGGGAAGGGCGCGCCGCCCTTGATCGCGGCCTTCAGGCCCTCGCCCGGCGCGAGCGGCTGACCGATCCCCTCCGGTCCGCTTGCCGCGCGGGCCGCGGCCGTCGCCGACGCCGCCGAGGGGTGTCCATCCTCCCGCGGCTCCTGATCGAGCAAGCGCTGGAGCCAGTCGCCGCCCTTCAGGAGGGCCTCGGCCCCGCCGCCGCCGCTAGGCGGTGGGGGGCTGCCCGTCGCGGGCGGGTGCCGCTGGTCCTCCATGAAGATGCCCGAGGCGCAGAGCTTGAAGGTGCCCGGCAGGTCGGGGTCGTCGTCGAGCACGATCACGTTGCCGTTCGTGGTCGAGATCCGGTTCTGGCGGTTGTTGCCCTGGTCGACGGGCGTGTGCGTGTCGGGGTTGGGGACCGCGCTCGCGATCACGGGCCGGTCGGGGTCGCCGTCCACGTGCGTGATCAGGACCTCGGTCCCCTTCAGCAGCGGGAAGTGGATCCCCGAGTCGACGCCGGCGTAGGGCTGAGCCATGCGCATTCGCCGCGAGCACTCGCCGTCGGGCGTCTCGTCGTGGGCCTCGTCGAAGGGGATCCGGACCAGGTAGCGGCCCTCCTCGTCGAGGTCGGCGTAGTCGCCGGGGCCGACCGAGTCGATCTTGGCGTTCATCACGCCCTTGATCGAGGGCCACTCGGTCAGGCGCTCGGGGCGCCAGTCGCGGTCGGCGGGGATCGCCTCGAAGTCGTTGCGGTAGGTCGCGCCGGTGACGGTCGAGGCCTCGAGGTTGATCGACTGCTCCGCCTCGTGGCTGACCCGCGTGATCAGGAAGTTGGCGTTGAAGTCGCTGCGGAAGTGCTCGTCGAGCTCGAAGGTCCGCCCGGGCCGGAAGGCGCGGCAGGTGCTCTGGCCGTGATAGACCTGCGAGCGGCAGTGGAACTCCTGCGCGCGGACCTCGGCCAGCTTGGCGCCCTGCTCGGGCGTCTTGTAGTGGTCGTTGTATTCGGTCTGGTGCCCGCAGCCCTCGGAGAACACGTCCCGCGTGCTGCTCAGGCGGCTGGCCGGGTTGCGCCAGTTGTAGTCGTTGAGCGCGACCTTCTTGGGCTGGCGCACGACGCGCTGGCCGAAGCTGAGCACCTCCTCGTCGTCCTTGCCCGAGTCGCTGCCGGCCCCCTGAGAGCGGGCCTGGGGGCGGTAGGGGTAGGTCGAGGCGCCGGGGACGACGGGCTTGTAGCTCGCCATGGTGTCGGCGAACACGACCTTCTCGTTGGTGCCGTCGTTCTCGAAGAAGAAGAACACCCCCTCGTGCTCGAGCCAGCGGCAGAGGAAGTCGTAGTCGGTCTCCTCGTACTGGACGACGTATTCGCGCTGGGGATAGACCTCGCGATCGGGGCTCGCCCCGCCGCTGGCTCGCTTGAGGTCGAAGCGGTAGTCCGTGTCGGCCTGCAGCCCGACGCCCTGGCCCTTGAGCACGTCGCCGACCAGGTCCTCGATCGTGCGGTCCATGAAGATCCGGCTGCGATAGAACTCGGTCGTCTTGAACAGGTCGGGCACGAGGACCGCCCGGTAGCTGGTCCAGTTCTGACCTTGCTCGAGCAGCTGCAGCTCACTGAACATGCCCGAGTAGTAGCGGAAGGCCTTCATGCCGGGGCCGAGGCGATACTGGATCCCCAGTCGGGCCGGCTCGTAGAGCACCTTCTCGAGGTCGATCTTGGGGTCGGCCGAGACGAGCTGGAGCTCGAAGCGGAACATGCCGGAGAGCTGCTCCTCGCCCGTGAGGCGGGTCACGAGCAGCGCGTCTTCGGGCAGCGCGTCGGTCTCGAGCTTGAGGGTCTGGTTGGTGAAGCTCATGGCTCAGTGCCCCAGCTGGAGGGTCTTGGCGTCGATCTTGACCACGTCCTTGGCGAGGGTCACCGAGCGCTGGCTCTGGGTGTAGTCCTCACCGGCGACGAGGCGCTGCGACTCGCCGAGGTGCTCTGTCAGCAGCCCCTTGACGATCCGCACGGCCGAGTCTGCGCGCTCGCTGATCTGCTTGGCGAAGGTCCTGAGCGCCTTGGCGCGCAGGGTCAACTCCGGGGCCTCGAGCTCGATCCCCTTTTCACCGTGGAGCTCGAGGCGGCCCTCGACGGCCCGCAGCTCGACGTCGCCGGGGAACTCGAGGGTCCGCGGCGCGGCGCCGCTCAAGACGCCAATCGCGAAGTAGCGCTGGTCTTGACCGATCACCAGCAGCTCGTCACCGGCCTGGGGGCGGTAAGGGAAGGCCAGCGCCATCCGAACCGCCACCTCGGCGCCGTCTTCGAGGCGCACCCGCACGCGGGCGCCCTCCCCCGCGACCACGGCGCCCGGACCCAGGTAGCCTTCTTCGCCCGCGTTGGCGGCCAGAGCTGCCTCCGACGCCTGCGGGGCGGGCTCCAGGGGGCTCGAGTCCACCTCGGGCTCCCTCGTCGTCGAGCTTCGTTGCACGCCACCTCCTCGCAAGGGCCAAACTATAGCGGACTCCGAGTGCCCTCGCTGGAGCTCCACTCGACGTAACCCCCGCCGTCGTCGAGCTCGACCCGCTGAGTGGCGAAACGCAGCGCATAGCGTTCGACACAGCTCCAGCCGCTGTCTGGCGTGAGGGGCTCTCCCTGACCCTTCGCCCAGGCGCGCGGGCCTGGCTGCCAGGATCCTGGCACCTCCGCCGGCGGTTGATCCGAGGTGAGGTCGAAGAGCCGCAGCTGCGCGCCGGGCGGCGCCGGTTCGGCGAGGCCGCGCACCTCCTCCAGGAAGCCGAAGCCGCCCTCCCCCTCGCGCAGTGAGCGCTCGTCGCGGACACGGCCGGGGAGGAAGAGGAAGCGCTTGCGGCACTCGAGCACGCCGTCCCCGCCGGGGTCTCGCAGCCCGTGGCGAGCGAGGAGCTTGCGCAGCCGGCCGGGGGACCAGCCGTCCCGGCGCATGTCGAAGTCGTGGATGTCGACGCGCGGGCCGTCCTCGGCGGCGAAGCGAAACCACTCCCAGTAGGCGCCCACGTACTCGACCAGCGGGCGACCGTCGCGCAGGAGGCGGACCTCGGTCTCGACCCGCTGCAGCGCGACGACGCCTGGGTCAGCGCTCATGCGGTAGCGGCGCTCGTAGCCGCGCACGCTCTCGCGGCTCGAATCGGGGAGGGGCTCGGGGCGAGGAAGGCTCAGGGGAGCGCTCGCTGGGAGCGAGGGCGCCCGGGCGAGGCGGGGTAATGAACGGAGAAAACTGGAAAACCGGAAGGGTGGCAGGGAGGCGGCAGGCGGCGCTCGCGGGGCGTGAGCGGGGGTTGAGCCGCAGAGGTGCTGAGGACGCAGAGTCTTGGTAGAGGAGCGCCTGCGACGCCGACGGGGCGAGGAGTTCGCAGGGAGCTGTCGCTATGGCGACAGCTCCCTCGTAGCTCGGCGCCCACGCCGTGCGAGCGACGCCCGCGCTGACCCGGACCACCCTTCCGGTTTTCCAGTTTTCTCCGTTCAATCATCCGACGCATGCAACCACCGACCGGAGCGCCAGCCCAGCCGCCTTCCGAGCTTCTAGACGCGGACGCCCAGGTGCACGTCCACCCCGCCCAGCACGGCGCGGCCAGTGCGCGCGGTCATGCCGACCAGCAGGCGCTGGCTGTCTTCGGGGTCGGGCATGCCCTGGACCACCACGCCGCCGCCGGGGCCGGTCGTGGCTACGAGCTGCTGCAGGTAGCGCTCGAAGGCGGCCAGGACCTGCTCGGGGCCGAGGCCCGAGAGCTTGGCCTTGTGCGTCAGGACGGCCTCGCCGAGTCGGGCCGCGAGGAGCTGGTAGCCGAGGTGGCTCTGAGCCCGCTCTTCCTTGCTGGGCCGGTGGACCAGGGGCGTGCGCGGCAGGAGGACCGCGTCGCGGCCCTTGCGCGCGGTCAGGGCGGCGATCCCCTCGGCCGCCAGGTCCTCCAGGCAGTCCTGGCTGAGGCGCGCCTCGAGGGGGCCGTGGAGCTCGCCTTCGCCGTCCTGCCACATGGGGCGATCGGCGAGCTCGCCGCCGCTGAGGTTGGCGGGCCAGCCCGTGCGCAGCATGGACTCGGCCACTCCGGCCACATAGGCCCAGCCGGCGTTGCCCCAGAGCAGGTCGGCGGGTCCCGCGACCGCCTCGCTGTAGCCCGAGCGCTTGCTCGGCGCGTGGGGCGCCCGCAGCAGGAGCCGGTTGTAGGCCGCCAGCGCCCAGCGGGAGCCGTCCTGCTTGCGCTTGCCGCGCCACTCGGCGAAGCCCGTCTCGAAGAGCGCGGCGGGGTTGCCCATGCCGGCCAGCTTGGCCGGCTCGGCGCCGGTGAAGTCGGGGGCCAGCGACACGATCACGGGCGCCTGCAGCTGCTCGGCGTCGGCCGCGAGCTGCTCGAGCTGGGCCAGGTCGGCGCTGGTGTTGGCCAGGGCCACGTCGACCAGGGTCAGCGCCAGGGCGGGCTCCCGCTCGCCAGCCAGCTCGCCGGGGTAGGCGTGGGTGTGGAAGGCCTCGGCGAAGCCGCTGCGCTCGGCGTCGAGGGCCTCGACCCGGATCTTGCGCGCGGCGGGCCCCTGCGTGAGCAGGCGCAGCCCGCGCCAGGCCGACTCGACCTCGCGGAACTGGGGGTGGTGGAGCACGAGGTCGAGCTGGCGATCGAGCGCTGCGCGGGTCGCGTCGCGGGCGGCGCTGAGGTCGCTCCGCTGCTTGCCGCCGCCGATCGCGCTGATCACGCCGCCGATCGCGCTGCCCGAGCCGCCCTTGGTAGGCGCCGGCTTGGGCGGCGGGGGCTCGCCCGTGTCGACCATGTTGAGGATGCTGTCGAGGACCGAATCGCCCGTCGACTTGCCGGCCGGGGGCCCGGGCTTCGCCTCGGCGGGCGCGCTCGGGGCGGGCGCGGGGGCCGCGCCGCCGCCGCGCAGGACGTCGCTCGCCAGGCGGACCGCCTCGCTCAGGCCCGGGATCCCGTCGTAGAGGCCCAGGCCCGCGGCCAGCTCGTCGCGCGAGAGGCTGCCCGCCTCCGCCGCCTCGAGCTCGCTCAGGAGCTTGCGCGGCAGGTCGCAGGCGTCGAGCGCGGCGGCCACGGCCTCAGGGCCGAGGTCGGCCAGGCAGCGCGGCGCGAGGCGGACCTCCAGGCCCTTCTCGTCGCCGCGCAGCAGGTCGGTGACCGTGAAGAAGAGCGAGGGCTCGGCCGCCGCGATCGCCTCGTCGAGGGCGCCCGGGTCGACGCGCACGCGCCGCCCGTCGCGGGCCGCGGGGTTGCCGCGCAGGTTCGCGACGACCAGGACCCGCGGCGGCGGCAGCTCGGCCACGGCGCCCGAGACCGGGGCCAGCTTGGGCGCGCCGTCCTTGGGCGGGGTCGAGTTCTCGTCGCCCGTGCCGACCTTGAAGCCGAAGCCCATTCCAATGCCGTCGTCGCTCATGCGGGTCTCCGCCCCTGGGGGGCTGGGGGTCCTTCGGTGGGCGCTGGCAGGGCTAGCCCTTGCGCAACGCGGCCAGGAGGTCCTTGAGGGTTCCCCCGCGCTGGACCACGGCGCCGAAGCGCGCCTCGGCCTTGCTCCGCAGCGAGTCGAGCTCGAGCCCCTCGCTGGCGAGTTGACAGGTGCCGTCGGCGTCCAGGCTCGGCAGCACGCTGGCGACGAAGTGCGCCGCGGTGGGCTCGCGCAGGATCATGCGCAGGCCGGCGCTGCTCCAGATCGCCAGGGGCGGGAAGCCGGCCCGCCCGCGCAGCTCCGCGGCGGCGTGCAGCCAGAAGGCCGCCAGCCCGGTGCTCGGCGGCGCCGGGAAGCCGAGCGCGAAGGTCGGGCTCGCGGCGGGGGCCAGCAGGCCGACTGCGTTGTGCAAGAGCAGGCTGGCGGCGGCGGGCTCGAGCCCCTCCCAGAGCGCGCTGGACGAGCTCTGCTTGATCAGGGCGTCCAGCTGGCCCTGGGCGGCCTTGGGGTCGCCCGCGCTGGCCAGCTCGGCCAGCTCGTTGCGGAACCCGTCCAGGTCCAGGCCGGCGCTGCCGCTCGTGAGCAGGGTCTCCGCCCGGTCGAGGGAGTCGCTCAAGAGGAGGGGGAGCGCGGCGGGGTGCTTGCGCGCGTAGCGGTCGTTGACCGCCCAGTAGATCGCGCAGGGGAAGCGGCGCCCGACCCGGTCCTGGCTGCACGCCAGGACGCCCGTCAGGAAGGTCTTGCCGTCCAGGTTGCGCACGAAGCGCAGCGCCGGGGCCGCGTCGAAGGCGGCGGCCCAGCTCTCGCCGTGCTGGTCGCCCGCGCGCACCAGGCCCTCGCCCAGCCAGCCGTCGAGCCAGCCCAGCTCGGGCCCGCCGGCGTTGATCTTGATGAAGTCGCCGTGGAGCGGGAGCTTGCCGTAGCAGCTCGGGGCGAGCCCGATCACGCCGCGGCCTCGAACTCGCCGCCGCTCACTTGCCGACCTCCGTCGGCACCTTGGGCCAGCCCACGAAGAGCGCGCGCTTGAACAGAGGCTGGCTGGCTTCGCGCTCGAGCTCGAACTCGATGTCGGCCAGGCGCTCTTCGCCCTTGAAGTCGAAGGCCCAGGTGTAGCGGAACTTTCGCTCCGTGAAGCCCTCGTTGAGCTTGCCCTTGTCGAGCATGCGCGAGAGCGCCCAGTCGGTGGTGGGGAAGTCCAGCCGGACCCACTCCTCGCTCTCGGTCGGCAGGATCATGAGCGTCGCGCCCTGGCCCTTGCCCCAGGTGACCGCCGGCCGCTGCCCGGGCGGGAGCTCGTTCTGCGTTAGCTTGGTCTCGCCCATGATCAGGCGCACGTTGCGGACCTTGCTCCGCTTGATCAGCTTGACCTTCGAGGCGACCGAGAGGTCCTTGCGGTCGGGCGGGTAGAGCGCCTCGCGGATCCGCTTGGAGACGCGCACCAGCTCGCGCACGTCGTCGCTGACCTTGATCAGGCGCGCGCCCTGGAGCTGATACTCGCTCAGGCGATCGATCGCCTCCATCAGCTTCCAGAGCGCCCCGTCGAGGCGGTTGAAGAGCTGCTGGAAGTCGACCCGGTCGACCTCGTCCTGGGCCTCGACGAAGGGGTAGCGGCCCGCGCACTCCTTGGCGAAGGGCTCCTGGAAGCCGCTCTTCCAGGCGGCGTCGGCCTCGGCCTGAGCCTCGTTGCGGATCGCGCCGCCGGTCTGGTCGAGCAGCTCCTCGAAGAGGCGCTTGGCCAGGCCCTGCTGCTGCGGGTGGACGCGGGGGACGACGCCCTCCATCAGGATCGTGCGCGCCTTGAGGTAGGCCGCCTTCAGCGGGTCGAGCTCGTTCAGCCCGGCCGGCTTCTGAGCCATGGGCCAGAAGCGGGCGCCCGCCTCACCCTTGCCCGCCATCTCGGTGTAGACCCCGTGCAGGGCCTTGATCGCGCGCTGCGCGTCCTGGAGCCAGGTCCGCCGCTCCTCGTCGGGCTTGTCGGCGGGGGGCTTGCTCAGGTTGGACGCGTTGTGGGCCTCGATCTTCTTCTGCCAGGTCTCGGCCTCGAACACGTGCTGGCGCGGCCACACGTCGTTGAAGAGGTGCGGGAGCGGCGTCAGCTCGGGGTCACCGAACACCTGCAGGCGCGCGACCGCGTCGGCGACCTTGGGGCAGGGCTTGACGTGCAGCTCGTCGAGGAAGCGACCCCAGGCGTTCTGGGCGTCGTCCAGATACTGCTGGGTCAGCTCCTGCTCGATCTGGCCCTGCTCCTTGGGGCTCTCGAGGTTCTTGTATTGCTCGGCGAGGTAGGCGCTCTTCTCCTTGACCGCCTTCTCGAAGTTGCTGGTCCACTCGTCCTTGCTGAACACCTGGCTGACGTCGACCGCGTCCACGAAGGCCTGCTGCCCAGACGTCTTGAAGAGCGTGTCCAGGCCCGCCTTGCCCTGCTGGTCGATCCGCGCGTCGCGGATCTGGGTGTAGCTCTGCGAGATCCAGAAGTTCGCCTCGAGCTTGCGCTTGACCTCCTGGATCAGCTCGTCGTTGGCCTCGCCCTGGAAGTCAGCGGGCCGGTCGAGCTGGGTCAGGAAGAAGGTCAGCTGGTGCTCGGCCGCGGCCGCGGCCTCGCCCTTGGGGGCGGCGTCGCTGAAGCCGGCGCCGAGCCCGCGCAGCCAGCGGTTGTGCTTGCGCAAGAGCTTGCCCAGCTCGACCTCGTCGCCCTCCAGGCGACCGGTGAGCATCAGGTAGGCCCGCAGCAGCCGGTAGAGGCCGTCGTAGAGCTCCTGCTCGTGCTTGGCCCCGTAGCGCTGCTTGAGCGCCTCGGTCTGCTCCTTGGTGGTGCTCTGGCCGAGCGCGCTGAGCTCCTTGGCCAGGCCGGCCACGGCCGGCTCGACCAGGAGCGACTTCAGCCGGCGGAAGTAGAGCTGCCGCGCGGGGCGCTCGAGGTTGGCGCCCTGATAGAGGCCCCAGCGGAGGCTCATGGGTGGCCCCCCCCAGGGGCGCTGGTAGCCGTCCAGCTCGGCCACCGCGGCCCGCAGCTGGTCGAGGGCGACCAGGTTGGCCGCGACGTCCTTGGGCTTGCTCTGTTCGGCCTCCAGCACGGCGGCGGCCTGGGTGTCGACGCGCTCGATCAGGGCCGCGTTGCCCGCGTAGGAGTTGATCAGGGTGCCCAGGGCCACGACGGTCATGAGCGCGGTGGCCGCGAAGCCGGCCACGCGGGCCAGCCGGCGCCGGCGCTCGGCGGCGACCGAGGAGCGGGCCAGGTTGCGGTCCGGGAAGATCACCTTCGTGAACAGGTGATTGATGAAGTAGGCCTTCTTCTCGCCGCTGTGCGCGACGCTCTCGGCCGCGCTCTTCTCGCCGAAGGCCTCCTTCATGGCGGCCAGGACCTGGTTGATCGGGGTCCCCTCCTGGGTGCCGCTGGTGAAGTAGAAGCCGCGCAGGACCGGGTTCTCGACCGAGGGGTCGGAGCGGTTGACCAGCTCGAAGAACTCGGCCAGGCGCTCGCGCGCCAGCGCGAACTGGAGCGGGAAGTTGAACAGCTTCTCCTGCTTGTCCAGCGTCCGGTCGGTGGCCAGCGAGGTCAGGCGCCGCTCGCAGAGGCGCTCGTACATCTCGCTCGTCTCGCGGACGAAGGCCTCCTTGTACTTGTCGGCCGGCCGGTCGTTGTAGGAGAAGGTGTGGCCCCACACCTGCGCGCGCTGGTCCTTGCTGAACTCCTCGAAGAAGTCGACGAAGCCCTCGAGCAGGTCGCACTTGGTGAACAGGATGTAGTAGGGGAACACCACCTCGAGCTTCTGGGCCAGCTCGGTCAGGCGGTCACGGACCGCCTTGGCGTGCCCCGCCAGCTCGGTCTCGCTCGCGTTGAGCAGGTCCGGGAGCGAGATCGCCACGATCGCGCCGTTGATCGGGGTCCGGCTGCGGGTGTCCTTGATCATGTCGAGGAAGCCGAGCCACTCTTCGCGGTCCTCCTCCTCGGTCGTGTAGCGGCCCGCCGTGTCCAGCAGGATGCTCTCGCTGGTGAACCACCACTCGCAGTTGCGGGTGCCGCCCACGCCGCGGATCCCGTTCAGGGACTGGTTGAGCTGGGGGAAGTCGAGCCCCGACTTCTGCAGGCAGGTGCTCTTCCCCGAGCCCGGCGGGCCAATGAAGATGTACCAGGGCAGGTCGTAGAGGGCGCTCTTGCCCAGCTTGCTCTGCTTGAGCGCCGCGATCGCCTCGTTGAGCCGCTGCTCGAGCTCGTTGACGGCCTCGCGCTCGGCGGGGCGCGCGCTGGCGATCTGAGCCTTGGCCTGCGCGCGCAAGCGCTTCTCGATCAGCATCGAGGAGCGGATCGCGAGCATGCGCTGGAGCACGTAGAGGAAGAACCACAGGCCGAGCAGGACGAGGATCGCCGCGATCCGCCACTTGACCGCGACCTCGAAGTATTCGCCGCCGAACCAGGCGATCGCGATCGCGACCGCGAGGGCGATGACGCTGAGGATTCCTTCCTTCATTCGTCCTTACCCTTGGCGCTCTTCGCCTCCTCGCTCTTGGCGCCTTCGCCAGCCGCGGCGCCCTCTCCGGTCGTGGCGCCGCTCAGCTTCTCGGCGACCGTGTCGGCCTGGGTCGTGACGACGCCGACCAGGCTGCCCAGCACCAGCAGCACGAGCGCGGCGCAGATCACCGCCACCAGCCGCACCGGGACCTGCTTGGTGACCGAGCCGCCGCCGTCGGGGGGCCGCCAGCGCGGGCTGAGCTCGGCGCCGCCGCTCGGCTTGCGGCCGGGGCGCGGGGCCGTGGCCAGCAGCTGCGCCAGCTCCTTGCGCAGGCCGCTCAGGACCTCGATCCCCTGCACGGTCCCGTGCTTGCCCTTGAAGCCCATGCAGAGGGTCAAGTAGTAGACCTCGAGCACGTCGACCTTGGCGGGGTTGGCCACGTCCGCGCGCAGCTCGTCGAGCTTGGTGAAGAACTCTTCGCCGGCCGAGAAGCTGTTGAAGTACTGCATCTGCAGCGGGCGGGTCATCCACTCGCCCTTCAGCTCCCAGTTGGAGCTGAGGATGATCTCGTCCAGGAGCGCGACCAGCGCGTAGCCCGCCAAGGTGGCGTCTCCCTGGGCCACGCCGTTCTGCTTGGCCCGGGCGGTCATCTCCTGAAACATGGCGCCCAGGCGGGCGCGCAGCGCGTTGCCGTCGCCGGGGTCCTCGCCGTCGCTGAGGTGGATCGCCATCTCGAAGAGCTCGGCGCAGTAGTCCGAGAGGCGGCCAGCGAGCTGGGTCGTCGCGAGCGCGGTCACCTCAGGCCACCGCCATCATCTCGATCGAGACGTTGGCGAACTCAGCGGGGACGTAGAAGCTGAGCGTGCGCGAGGCCACGATCGCGTCCCACTGTTCGCCTTGCTGAGCGAGGTGGAAGTAGACCCGGCCCGGCTGGGCCGAGACCTCGCTGGGCGGGGCCGCGAGGTGGGCGATCGGCAGGCCCGGCAAGGCCTTCACGATCAGGTCGTCCAGGCGATCCGCCGAGGCGACCTTGCCCTTGATCGGCAGCTCCTTGGCGAGCTTCTCCTCGGGCACGTCGGCCTTGACGCTGACCACGAGGCGGCCGCTGATCGCGCGGTCGTCGTGCAGCTTGGCCATGTAGACCGAGGGCCGGACCAGCTCGAGGGGGATCGGCGCCACGCGGGTCGTGAGCACGGTCCCGAGCAGGGTCCGCAGCTGCGCGACCAGGCGCGCGAAGGTCCCGCCGAGGTCCTCGTGGTCGTAGGGGGGAATGTCTCGGGGGTGACCCTCCGAGGCGAAGGTGTAGAGCTCACCCGCCAGGGCCGCCAGCTCGCGGTAGGCCCGCTCCGGGTGGACCCGCGCGTGGCGGAAGAGGTGCGCCAGGCCGGGAATGTGGCCGTTGATCGTGTGCAGGAACCAGAAGTTGCCCGCCTCCGACATGGTGAACTCGGCCAGGCCCTGGCTGCGCTGCCGGCGCTGGGCCGAGAGGTCCTCGCTCCGCTTGCCCAGGATCCCGAGCGTCCGCTGCAGCACCGCGACGAGCGCCTGGCTGGCCGACACGTAGAGGCAGGGCGGGATGTACTGCTTGCTCAGCTCGAAGGCGCCCGCGGCGGTGCGCGAGAGCTCGGCCAGCTTGATCGTGACGTAGGGGGAGAGGTCTTCGCCGTCGAAGAGCAGCTTCAGCCGCTTGCGCGCGACCAGGAGCTCGTCCTCGCGGCTGAGGTCCAGCTCGTCGCGGATCCGCGCCGGCTGGCCCTTGAAAGGAGTCAGCGGCCCGGGCTTGCCCTCCTCAGCGGGGGCGAGCTGCGCGCTCAGCTGTCCGGGGGTCCACTTGGCGATCGCCAGGTAGACGCCCAGGCGGTCGACGCCCGCGTTGAAGTGCTCTTCGATCCCGCGGGCCGCCGGCAGCTCGTCCTCGCGCGGGAGGTCGAACCACATGCCGTCGGGGAACACGCCCGTCGCCTCGCGCACGCCGAAGCGGCCCTCGGCCAGCGCCTCGGCGTCCAGCTCCAGGGTGCACAGACCCCAGTCGAGGGACTCCACGCTGCGCAGGCGGCGGCGCAGCGAGTGCTCGAAGTAGCGGTCGCGCTGCTGCAGGTGCTGGGGCGTGAGCAGCATGCCCTCGCCCCACAGGACCGGGTGGTAGTTCAACGCTATTCCCCTTCGCTCTCGTCGTCCGCGCCGGCGGGCTTCTCGTCGTCCGCGCCGGCGGGCTTCTCGGCGCCCTCGTCGGCGGGCTTCTCGGCGCCCTCGTCGGCGGGCTTCTCGGCGCCCTCGTCGGCGGGCTTCTCGGCGCCCTCCTGGGGCGTCTCGCCCTCCTGGGGCTGCTCGCCCTCCTTGGGCTGCTCGTCCAGGGACTTGGGCGGCTCGGCGCCGACGTGCACGATCTTGTGGCCGGTGAACTCGAAGGCGGCGCCGTCGGCCTCGTCGACCGAGACGCAGAGCTTGCGCTCCTCGACCCCTTGCTGGCCCTCGGCCGAGAACAAGCCCATCAGGCCGACCCACGTCGCCGACTTGAGCTGCAGCTTGTAGAACTCGCCCGGCTGGTCCTTCTTCCCTGGGAGCACGGTCACGACCTTGGCCGGCTGGACCAGGCTCACCTCGAGGGTGCCGGCGTCGTTGGTCCACAGCTCCGCGAACGAGGCGTTCTGGAAGCGGACCGGGTCGCGCAGCAGGTAGATCCGCACGTCCACGGGGGTCGGCTCGCCCAGGTCGTTGGGGTTGCAGTCGGGCAACCCGCGGAACTCCATCGTGACGACGGTCTTAGCGACCTTCTGCGGCGCAGCCTTGGGCTCGGTCTTGGTCAGCTTGCAGCCAACGAGGAGCAGGCAGCAGAGCGCGGCAGCGGGGAGCGTTCGCATGGGGCCTCTGAGGGGAAGGTGCGGTCGCAGAAGGCCGAGGAGTATGTCGCGACTGCAAGTCTCCGTCAACTAGAGCACTAGCGCGCGGGCACTCCCTCAGGTCCCGCCGCCCTTCCCTTCCATTCCCTTCTCGTGAGCCTCCAGGTAGCCCTTGCGGACGTTGGGGTAGATCATCTCGTTGAAGAGCCGGCTCTCGTTGTCGAGCATGTCCTCGTAGGTGCGGGCGAAGATCTGCCACGCGTTGGCCATCCGGCGCTGGTCGCGCAGGAAGGGGAAGCCCGAGGTCACCTCCTCGGCGCCCTCCATGTAGTTCTTGGGGTCCAGGGTCTCGAAGGCTGCCTTGAGCGCCTTCTGAACGCCCGCGACCAGGCCGAGCTGGTGGGCGGTCAGGTCCTGGAAGGCCTTGTCGAGGTTGTCGCGGATCTTGCGGTGGTCGCGGTCTTCGCGCTCGGGGTTGAGCAGGTAGGTGCCCAGCTGGACCGAGGTCACCGCGTGCTTGATCGGGTTGGCGTCCAGCCCGAAGAAGTTGGTCACCTTGGCGCCGAACTTCTCCTCGAACACCTTGCGCCCGCTGAGGGCGGTCTGGATCCACTCCAGGGTCAGCTCGAGGGTCTGGGCCGTGAGCAAGTGCATTCGCCCGATCTCCTCCGGGCTCTGGAGCTGATCGCAGCTGGCCAGCTCCGAGGCCAGGCTGCTCACGCAGCGGAAGGCCGCCTCGCGCAGCGCGCGCTGGTGACGCAGCTCGGCGTCGAGGGCCTCGGCCAGGTCGCCGCCGCCTCCGCTCCCGGGAGCGCCGGGGATCGGCAGCACCTTGTCGAAGCGCATCGTCGCGCCCTGGGGCGCGCTGGACCCCGCGCCGCTCTGCTCGCGGGCCTGGTCGCGGGCGAGGGTCAAGAGCTCGAGCACGTCGCAGGGAGGCTCAGGCAGCGCCGCGCGGATCGCCGCCCGCAGCCCATCCTCGCCCTTGGTCTTGGCTCGCTTGGCCTGGACGCTCGCCAGGAAGGCGTCGACCACGACGGGGTCGGTCGGGGGGAGGGAGCGGGCCCAGCCGCGCACGCTGCGCGTGCTGGAGCGCATGGCGCCGAGCATCGAGTCCATGCCCGGGCGATCGTCGTCCTCGTCCTCGTCGGCCTGGGGTGGATCGGGGATCGCCGAGTCGAGCCCGACCGATGAGGGCGGGTCCGGTTGGGGGGTGGGCAGCGCTGGCGCTGGCGCGGGCGCCGGATCGAGCGTCGGCGTAGGCAGGCCAGCCGCAGGCGGCGGTCCTGGCGGAGCCGAAGGAGGCGGCGGTCCCGGCGGAGCCGAGGGCGGCGGGGGTCCGGGCGGAGCCGAGGGCGGCGGGGGGCCGGGGACCGAGGCGGTGCTCGGGGTGGTGGTCCCGACCGGGCGCAGCGAGATCCGCAGGCGCCAGCTGCCGAGGATCAGCACCGAGCCGTCCTCGAGCGGCACGGGCGTCTTGGCGGCGATCCGCTCGCCGTCGAGGCGCGTCCCGTTGGTGCTGCCGAGGTCCTCGACGACGAAGCCATCGCCCTCGGCACGCAGCTCGAGGTGGTTGCTGCTGACGCTCTTCTTGCTGTCGCCGAGGACGAGGTCGTTGGTGTCCGCGCGCCCGATCGTGAGTCGGGACGTGGCGAGCTCGAAGTTCCGCTCAGCGGCCTCGCCGTCGGCCTGAGTGATGTTCAGCCAGAGGGCCATGCCTTACTTCAGCTCGATGACCCAGGCCTCGGCGTCGTCCTCGGCGGGGTGCTCACCGACGAGGAGCTTGCTCGGGTAGCCGTCGACCTTGACGTAGTAGGACTCCTCGGCCGTGATCGGGTTCTGCACGGACCAGGCTACGAACTCGGTCCCGCCGATCTCGGCCTTGAGCCCCTCCATGGGGTAGTTGAGGACCGTCCGCTCGGGGAGCTCGCCGCGCTTGCCGACCGCGTGGATCAGGATCGTGGCCCCCTCGCTGACGCCGATCATGGCGCCTTTCCACTCGCCCGAGAGCGGGCCGACCTCGATGTACTGCCCGACCATCTTGTGGGCGATCACGTTCAGGCGGAAGTCGAGCTTGCTGGGGGTGGGCTTGCCGTGGCCGGCGACCACGATCGCGGCCGACCAAGGCTTGGAGCCGTCGACCAGCTTGTGGCCGCGCAGGGGAGTGGGCAGCTCGTCGGGGCTCGGCTTGCCGTCGAGGCCGACCACGATCCGGTGCAGGTCCTTGGCGCGGGCGGCCTCGATCACGGCCGAGCAGAGCGAGAGCCCGTAGCGGACGTCGTCCTGGGCGAAGTCCTCCTTGCGCCCCGCGATCACCCAAATGTCGGCGCTGCCCGGCTCGCTGAGCATCGTGCTCAGCTCCTCCCAGGCGACCTCCTTCAGGTCGTCGATCCAGGGGGCGCCGCCGACGTCGAGCCCCGACTTGGAGAGCGCCGCGACCGCCGCTTGCGGGGCGGGGGCGTCCTCGCCCGTCGGGAGCCACGTCAACCAGACCTTCTTCGCTGCCACCGCAACCTCCAGTGCCGAGCAGGTTAACCCGAGGCTCAGCCTGCATCCTTCACACGTGGCGCAACCCCGGGCGGTCCCGGCTGGCTAGGCTGCCCCCCTCATCTCCCCGACCCACCCCGAGGCCCCACCATGAGCTCGACCCACAGCACCCGCCTTCGCGGCACGGCCCCCTCCCTGGCGCTCTGCGCGGGAGCGGTCCTCCTGGCCTTCCAGCTGGGCGCGCGCACGACCGCCCAGGACGCGGCGCCTCGGCCCCAGCAGCAGCCAGGGCCGACCCTCGCCCAGCGCCCCAGCCACGAGCTGCTCAACGCGACCCTCTGGGTGCAGGCCTCCGCCGAGTATCGCGGGCTCTGCCACCAGGCCTACGGGCAGGCCACGCGCCAGCTCGAGGTGGCGCTGCGCAACCCCGGCTGGACGGCCGAGCTGGAGCAGAGCAAGACCCCGGCCCCCGAGCTGGCCAAGCTGCCGCCGGCCGTGATCCTCGACGTCGACGAGACGGTGCTCGACAACAGCTACTACGAGGCGCGCCTGATCCTGAGCGGGGGAACGTACGGCAGCAAGACCTGGGGCGCCTGGTGCAAGGAGGAGCGCGCGACCCCCGTGCCCGGCGCGCTCGACTTCTGCCGCGCGGCCCACGCGGCGGGCGTGACCGTGTTCTACGTGACCAACCGCGCGGCCGAGCTGGCCGAGGCCACTCGCAACAACCTGCGCAAGCAGGGCTTCCCGCTCCGGGAAGGGGTCGAGGTGGTGCGGGCCAAGACCGACACCAGCGACAAGCAGCCCCGCCGCGACGCGATCGCCAAGGAGTATCGGATCCTGCTCCTGATCGGCGACAACGGCTCGGACTTCGCCAAGCCCCTCCTCGCGGAGAGCAACGCCGAGACCCAGCGCTACGCCGACGAGCGCGCGGGCTGGTGGGGCGAGCGCTGGATCCTCCTGCCCAACCCCATGTACGGCCACTGGGAGGCCAACGCCGTCCAGCGCAAGTGGGGCGAAGAGAACGACCTGCTCCGGCTCCAGCTGCGCGCGGGGGCGCTCTCCAGCCAACCCAAGCGGTGAGGCCGCGCAGGCGGGTAGGATCTTCGCCTGAGAGGTGTCCGTGGTTGCCCGTCTGCGCCCCTTCCCCAAGTCTGCCCTCGCCGCGCTCGGCGCCTGCGCTCTGCTCCTGAGCGCGGGCTGCTCGGCCGCGACCAGCGACGCCGATCGCGTGCCCATGCTCAACCCGCTGGTGATCGAGGAGAACCCGCCGCCCGATCGGGTCGCGGACGGCGAGGTGGTCGAGGTCGTCTCGCGGCCGGTGTTCTACGACCGCAACGGCAAGCTCGAGCAGCGCACGGGGGTCGCAGCCCTGGTCAAGGCGCCGCGCGACACCGACGGGCAAGCCCTCGACCCGAGCCACTTCTGGATCGAGGTCGACCAGGCCGACGCGATCGCCTGGCTGGCCAAGGCCAAGGGCCAGCCGATCCGGGTCTACTTCTACGAGCGCGAGGGGGCGCGCTGGATCCAGGGGATCGCCCAGGACGCGGCGCAGCCCTTGGTCACGATCCACCACGTCGAGAGCGAGCAGGCGCTCCCCCAGCTGCCGGCCGAGGCTGCCGGGGAGTAACCCGGGGCCCGCGTGGCGGACGATCGGCTGCGAGAGCGCTGGTCGCGGGCGAGGCGCCCTTGCAGGACGGGGTGCCCCTGCGTGGCGGACGTTCCCCGCTCGTCTACCAGCTCGGGGCGCTCTGCTTCCGCCGTGTCCCGAGCGACCGGGTCCGGCCGAGCGGCTGGCCTCGGCCGAGGCCTTCGCGGCCGAGCTAGTGGCCTTGCTCAGGCGCTAGGGCGCGACCCCCTCAGCACCATGTTGCCGGAGTAACCGAGCGACGCCCTTCGTTCACGCGCGCGTGTCACGCGCGCTGAACACTCGATAACTGTGCGTCTACCTGGTGGCGCGCGGGCGTGACATGGCCGTCGGCGTAGTGGCACTTAGCTCGGGCACGGCGACTGCAACCGGGGCGAGCGCTCCAAGGAAGCGCAGAAGCACAGGTCCTTGGAGCTCCATTCCTTCCCTTCACCTAGCTCGGCGCCAGCGCGCCGAGTCGATCAAGGTTCGCGCGCGAGTTCGGTCGGTCGGCGCGGGCCAGGAGCTCCCCCTTCGTGTCTTCCAAGATCATCATCACCCCCTTCCTGTCCCTGCTCCTCTGCATGCCGGCCTTCGCCCAGGACGAGGCCGCGCCTGACGCCACCGATCCCGTCGCCCCTGACGCTGCCGCCCCCGCTCCTGAGGACGGCGGACACAGCGAGCGCCTCGCCAAGCTCGAGAGCGAGCTCGCCGAGCTGCGCAAGAAGGTGGACGAGGCCGAGGGCGAGGGCGAGTCCCCCGGCGAGGCCCTCCTCTCCGGCTGGCAGTTCCAGCTCCGCGCGGGCTGGCACACCCTGGCCAAGAACCACCGCAGCAACGTGTTCAAGCGTGACGACCACCAGCACGGCTGGATGGCGGGTATCGCGATCCAAGCGCCGATCTATCGGGAGCTGGGGCCGGTCGATCTCTACGCCATGCTGCAGATCGAGTACCGCAACCTGGCCTACTCGACCGTGACTCGCGCGCCGATCACCAACGCCAGCGTCACGATCAGCTACCTCGACATCACGGCGGCGCCGACCGTGAAGTTCAAGGTCACCGAGGCCCTGAGCCCCTACGTGTTCGCCGGCATGACGATGCAGGTCGCCTCGCCGCCGGAGGATGACATCAGCTACCTGGACCTGGGCGCGACTTTGGGTCTGGGCGTCGACTTCAAGGTCACCAAGAAGATCAGCGTCGGCGCGGAGTACAAGTATTCCTGGTTCGGCGTGGCCTCTCAGGAGCGTCAGGACTACGGCCAGCTGACGGGCTACATCGGCTTCAACTTCTAGTCCCGCACCCACACCTGCCAGCGCGGCCCTTCTTCGAGCCGGCGCCAGCCCTGCCTCAGGTAGGCCGGGGGCGTCTGCCCGACGGGCAGGCCGACACAGCGCACGTTCAAGCGCTCGAGCACCTGCTCGAGCGCTTCGCGTGTGGCGTGGAACACGCGCACTCGCTCGGCGAGGCGCCGCTCCCGCTCGGCCGCGTCGCCGAGCCAGTTGCTGAAGAAGCCCTTCATGCGCCCCTCCTGCTCGGCGCGAAAGGCGCCGACCTCGAGCCCGCGCAGGAGCGCGTCGAGCGCGATTCGCTCGCGCCAGGCAGCCAGGCCGATCGCGGGGCTGAAGCGGACCGAGGGGTGTTCGAGGGGGCGCTTCTGGGCGAGGACCAAAGCGGCCGCGACGAAGCTCTGTTCTCCCGCGACCAGCCCCTCGGGGAGCGACGGGCCCGCCCCTCGTTGGGCGCGAAAGTCGAGCAGGGAGTCGGTCGCGGCTCGTGACTGGGGGGCCTGGGCCTCGAGGTCACGCAGGGCGAGGCCGGAGGAGAGGTGGAGCGCGAGCGACGCTCCGAGGAGCAGGCGTCCCACGCGTGGAACACGCTCCCAGCGCGCCTCGAGGGCGCCTGCTCCGAGGAGCACGACCAGTACGCTCAGGGCGGGCCCGTAGGCGTACTGCCAGTGCCAGTTCTCGATCTGGAGCCCGCTCACGAGCTGATGGTTGAGCAGGAGCAGGCCGGCCAGCCCGAGCGCGAGGACGGGGAGCAGGTCGCGGCGCGCGCGAGCGACCCACGCGATCCCGAGCGCGGCGCAGGCCATGGCTCCCTTGGGCCAGAGCAAGCTCGAGGTGCGCGCGATCGGCACGAACTTGTCCGAGCGCTGCAGCCAGCCTTCGACGGCGTCGGCCTTGGCGAGGGCGCCTGCGATCAGGGCTGGGGCTGCGACGAGGAGCGCGATCCAGCCGACGTGGATCAGGTCGCGGCGTCGCTTGGGCTCGGCCACGAACCACAGCACCAAGGCGAAGAAGGCGGCTGTCCAGGCGTAGAAGTAGACCGGCACCAACAGGCCCAGGCTGACCCCTGCCAGCGCGCGCCGGCGCCAGGTCCCGCGCTCTTGCAGGCGCAGCCAGCAGATCAAGGTCAAGAGCAGCCAGGGCAGGGAGAGCGCGGGGGAGATGAGCCGCCAGTTGGCGTGGAGCCCCGGCCAGCCGCCGACGTGCCCCTGGCCGCCCGCGGCCATCCGCGCGACCTCGATCGCCTGGCGCACGAGGAGCTTGCCGTAGACGACCCCCACGTCCCCCAGGAGCACGAGCGCGCCGGCCAGCGCCAGCCAGCGCAGGCGCAGGCGCTGCCGCAGGAGCACGTAGAGCAGCCCGCCGACGCACGCGCCCGCGAGCAGTCGCCAGGCGAAGGAGACCCCGAGGGGGCCCCAGCCGAGGAGGCGAGCGAGGACCACCCCGGGTCCCAGCTGTAGCCAGGGGTACATGGTCCGACCCCCACCGGAGGGGACGGGGTCCTCGAGCCAGAGGGGGTGGTCACGCACGGCGTCGGCACCGACAGGGAGGTAGAGGAAGAGCTCGTCCGGGTCAGCGACATAGACCGCCTCTCCGCGCTCGACCAGGGCGAGGAAGTGGGGGTAGGCCGCGAGGAACACCCCGAACAGGGCGCACACCAAGAGCGCCGCCGCGTCCCGCCTGCGGCCCCGGATCAAGCTCGCTCCCTCGTCTAGTTCCTCGCCGCTCACTGCAAGCTGTATGACACCACACGCGAGCGAGACCGACGACCGAGACCCGCGGACGGAGGGAGAGCGGAGGTCGCCGGACCGTGCCCGGAGCCCTCCGGACCGTGCTGCCCGGAGCCCTCCGGACCGTGCCCGGAGCCCTCCGGACCGTGCCCAGGGCACGGCCCAACGACCCCCGCCAGCCCGGCCGCGCGACCCCCCTCCGCGGCCGCTTCGCCGGCC
>MDTG01289199.1_pt1 | contig 57582 bp, 57 predicted proteins | sample 811421 | NCBI WGS metagenome assembly MDTG01 (sample SAMN05326645, study PRJNA326480) | marine metagenome | isolation source: seawater | place: Pacific Ocean: South East | collected 2011
AGACAGCAAGAAGAAGAAAAAATTCGCCACGCTTTGAAAAATCTTCCAGATGAGCAAGCCAAAATGATCTTTTCTGCGTACTATGAAGAAAAGTCACATAGAGAGATAGCAGATGAAAGCGGGGTGCCGCTGGGAACGGTTAAATCTCGTATACGGCTAGCACTAAATAGGCTTCGTGCCCATTTAGATGAACCAGAAGGAATATGGAAGCCATGAACGAGCAGGCGTCCTTTAATATGCAAGTGCTAGATGCTTTGTTGCTAGATTATGCAACCGGAGCATTGTCTTTGCCGCTAGAGGTGTTAGTTGAAACGCATTTGGCAATGAATGAAGATAGCGCAAAGACCATGAATATGCTGATGAAACTAGGTGGTGTCCTTTTGGAGGATAGCGAGCCCGTATCGCTGTCAGAAAGCGCGCTTAAAAATGTATTGAAACAGATTGAAGACGACGAAGAAAGCGCGACAATAGACACCCGCTACCTTGATACATATAGGGATTTTCTTCCTCGCCCTATTTCTGATTACATTCCTGATGCTAACCATGCATCTTGGCGCCGCATTGGTCTTGGTCTGTTTGAATGTGATGTCTTATTTGAGGGTGACCAAGGGCGAGCGAAGTTATACCGAATTGCGCCCGGCACCGCTGTTCCATCACACACTCATACCGGCACCGAAGTTACCCTCGTTCTAGAGGGAGGGTTTACTGATGAAACAGGCTCTTACGGTCCTGGCGATATTGCTGTACAAGAAGAGGGATGCGAGCATAAGCCCGTTGCCGATAATGACGGCGAATGTCTAGTTTTTGCGATTAATCAGGGTGATATTCGGCTCACCGGCCCCATTGGGCGCGTTTTAAATCTGCTCGTTAATTAAGAATCTGCAAAGGATGAGTTCGCTAGCTAACTAAATTGATAGAGCAAGCAAGCTGGTCATAGCGGCCAAACTTAGATGCAAGCGTAAGGCACGCATCCAAACTGGCCAATACCCCTTTTCTAGAAGCTTTAAATCAGCTATGAGCGCTGCCGCAAATCCAGCTATAAGCATGCCGGCCGCATATCGCATGGGCAAAAACATCATCTGTAAAATTGATGCAAACCAAGCGATCAACGACAAGGTAACTGACCATGATAGTGCCGTGCGCATGGAAATGATTTGCTGGTCTGATGAAATTGTAACCGCCCGTCCCCAATGTAACCCTCCGAGAAAGCTTAAAATAATGGCGCCGTAAGAAAGCAACGCAAAGGCGATGTTCGCTTCTAAGAGACGTACCTTTGACACTGATTTTGGCCACAAAATTTCTAGCCATAAAAATTCTTGCCACAAAACCAATAGCCCCAACCCCAAAAAAGGCACCGCACCAGCATAGCCGAGCCATCTGGCACAAAGAATTAATGAACGGTTTGAATGCATATTTCTACCTCACTTAGCTAGGAACAAACTCAAGATAGGCATCATCTCTTCGATAATCTTAGCCACACCCTCTGCATTTGGGTGTAAACCATCGCTTTGGTTCAATTTTGGATCAAGCGCTACATCTTTTAGAAAAAACGGATAAAAGCTGGTATGATATTTTTTTGCCAGTTCTGGGTATATTAAATTAAATTCAGCACCATATTCGGGGCCTAAATTCACTGGCGCCAGCATCCCTGCCAATAAGGTTCGGATCCTCAACTCGTGCAATCTAGCTAAAATTTGGTCTAAATTTTGGCGCGTAGCTGCCGGATTTATACCGCGCAATAAGTCATTTCCCCCCAGCACTATGAGGATGTAATCTGGCTTTTCAGCAAGGGACCAGTCAAGACGAGCTAAGCCGCCAGCACTCGTATCTCCTGATACACCAGCATTTATAATCTCGAACGCCAAAGCTTCATCGTTTAATCTTTTTTGAAGCTGACCAGTAAATCCCTCTTCAATTGGTAGGCCATATCCAGCTACTAATGAATCACCAAATATCATCAGACGCTTTGTCTCAGCATAAGCCAGGCCAGATGTCACAAAAAAACTAGCTAGTAGTCCTAAAAAAAATAGGATGAAATCTTTTTTTAGCTTGAGTGCTTGGCACATCAGAAAATATATCCCATATGGAGTTCACAAGTGTAACATAATGCTGTTGCGCCAGACGCCTATTTCAAACAGGCGATGCACCCATTTGTAATGCATTATATAAGGTTCCGACATGCCAGTTCAAGAAACCGCTTCCCCTAAAAACGCCAAAGATACTGTCATCTCGTTGAAGGATGCCAGTCTATCCTTTGCCAGCAACACTGGCTTAGTTGATATCTTAAAAGATATTAATTTAGATATTCCAGCTGGCCAATCTGTTGCGATTTTAGGTCCAAGCGGGGCAGGAAAAACCAGCCTTTTGATGCTAATTTGCGGACTGGAAACGCTAAGCGCAGGCAAAGCCATGCTAGCCGGTCAAGATATCACTTCAATGGGTGAAGACAGCCTTGCGCAACTTCGCCGCGACCATGTTGGAATTGTATTTCAGGCCTTTCGGCTAATCCCATCTATGACAGCCTTGCAAAATGTAGCCGTGCCGCTCGAGTTAGCCAGTGATACCGCGGCAAATGAAAAAGCTGAAGAGGCGCTAAAGAGTCTTGGTCTTGGCCACCGTATGGGGCATTTACCAGACCAGTTATCAGGGGGTGAGCAGCAACGTGTTGCCATCGCTAGAGCGATCGTTACCCGTCCGGTTATCTTATTAGCTGATGAGCCAACCGGCAATCTAGATAGCGCCACCGGTGCATCTGTTATCAAAGAACTATTTTCGGCCGCTGCTTCTGTAAATGCGGCACTGGTGCTCATTACTCACGATGAAGGACTAGCAAAACGGTGCCAACGTTTACTGCGTATCGAAGATGGTAAGCTTACCACCGACGAGCAGATAAAGCCGGGTGCTTAAATGGGATACGAATGGTCACTCGCTTGGCATTTCGCACGTTGCGAGATCAGAGGATCGGTAGGTCGTTTTCGTGTTTTTTTAGCTGCCTTGATGTTAGGGGTTGCAGCGATCGGCGCGGTCGGGTCAGTTGCCGAAGCGATGCGGGCTGGCATTGACAATAATGCGCGTAGCCTGCTGGGCGGTGATTTTGAGCTTTCCAGCCTTCATATACCGCCAGAAGAAAATGTGCTGGATTTTGCAAGCACTGCGGGCGCGCGGTCCGATATTATACAAATGCGCGCGATGCTGAGTCGGAAGGAGACACAAAACCAAACGGCCGCCCGCAAATTGATAGAGCTAAAAGCCGTTGATGCGGCCTATCCATTGGTCGGCGAAGTAACCATGTCCTCCGAAATGGCGCTTACAACTGCGCTTGCGGATAAAGGCGCCATCGCTGCCCCAGCCTTACTAGCTGCTCTTGACCTTAACGTTGGTGACACGGCAACGCTGGGCGACGTAACGGTTACTATTCGGGCTAAACTGACATCGGAGCCCGATCAGTCCATAAGCTTTGTTGGTTTTGGCCCAAGGCTTATTATTAGCGCAGACACCCTAAAAGCCTCTGGCCTACAACAAGAAGGGGCATTCATTTCGTATAAAACGCGTTTGCGCGTTCAAGACAAATCCCGCATTCCGGCTATAGAAGCTGAATTGGCCAAACAGGTAGAGGGCAGTTATGTGCGCCTCCGCACACTAGCTTCTGCTGGTGCTGGATTTGAGCGTTTTGTGGAACGCGCAGAATTATTTTTAATGCTGGTTGGGTTAACCGCTCTTTTGATTGGCGGGTTAGGGGTAAGCGGTGCTGTGCGCGCATGGTTGCTCAGCCGGATGAATGTCATTGCTACCCTGAAATGCTTAGGCGCTTCATCAAAGTTGATTTTCCGCGTTTACATTTTGCAAGTGACGGTAATTGCTAGCCTTGGTGTTAGTGCAGGCGTCCTCATAGCTGGATTAACGCCTTTTCTTACTGCCAATTTCTTTACTGCTTATGTAAATGTGCCCATAATGACAGACCTATATTTTCGGCCTTTATTACTAGCCGCTGGGTTTGGTATGTTAACGACCTTTGTTTTCGCCGTTTGGCCACTTTCACGTACCCGCCATATTCGCGCCGCCCATCTTTTCCGCTCATTAATGCAAATGCCTGACGGCAGGCCATCTCCAACTGCCCTTATCGCGGTTATTGTTGGCGTAATAGCTCTGCTTGTACTAGCGGTATTGGCCACAGGAGATCTTTTTCTTTCTTTAAGCTTTATGGTCGCAGCGCTTATCTGTATGGGGCTTCTATACCTGCTTGCAGTCTCGGTATTGTTTGGATTGCGCCGGATGAAGCCGCCGCGATATGTGCCTGCCCATCTTGCTTTATCTGCAATAACGCGCAAAGGGTCTCCACTTCAATCAATTATGATCGCCTTTGGGTTAGGCCTGGCTGTGTTAGTGGCCGTGATATCTAGCCAGCATAATTTGATGACTCAGTTAAGTAGTCGTGTAGCAGAAGAAGCACCGGACTGGTTTTTCATCGATATCCAGCCACAACAGATAGACCCGTTTTTGGCACTAGTGAACAGTATCTCCAATGATACCATTATTGAAAAGACACCAATGTTGCGAGGGCGTGTGACGGCTCTAAATGATGTCCCGGCTAGCCAGACAGATAAGGATGTGGAAAGCGCTTGGATTTTGCGAGGTGACCGCGCGCTTACCTGGCAGTCAGAACCGCCACTGGGCGCAACGATTACGAGAGGAGAATGGTGGGATGCTGATTATAAAGGAGCCCCATTAATGTCGATTACCGAAAATATGGCGCGTGACTATAACCTTACTATTGGTGATAGCGTAACCTTGAATATTTTAGGCCGTGAAATTACGGCCAAAATTGCCAATGCACGCGAAGTTAAGTGGGAAAGTTTCAGAATAAACTTTGTCTTTATCATGACACCGGGCGTCCTAGATGGGGCGCCACATAGTTGGCTGGCTACCACCAGGTCCCCAGACAAAAATTCAGCCAGCCAAATTGAAAAACAAGTAACAGCTGACTTTAATAATATCTCTGCTGTCTCGGTAAGCGATGCTGTTCAAACAGTAGAAAAAATATTAAGCCTTTTAGGAACAGCTATTCAGATGACTGCGATTGTCACCTTACTATCTGGGCTTGCTGTTCTTGCGGGCAGTGTCGCTAATTCCGAAGCACAGCGCTTTACAGATTCAATGATTTTGAAGATTTTGGGGGCAAGGCGAGTAGATATCATCATCGCATGGATTTTAGAATATAGCTTGCTAGCGATTCTCACCGGGTTAGTGGCAATTATTATTGGCAGTTTAGCCAGCTATGCGCTTATCAGTTCTTTCCTTGGTGCAGAGTTCATATTTAATTTGCCACTCGTGGCGCTGACCGCTTTTTCTGGCGCAGCCGTTACCATCTGTCTCGGTCTTGCTGGGGCGATGCGTACTTTAGGCAGTAAACCAGCGCCCTTCTTACGAGAAACCATCTAAGGTAGCATCTAAAAAACCATTTCCGTTTAAGCTGATTTTTCTGATATAGAACAGCGAACATAAAATTAGATTTTTGCCTTCCGGCGCTTCTAGGAGAAAACAGATGACGACACAACAGGTAAATAAGGTTGTTTTGGCCTACTCAGGCGGTCTAGATACCTCTGTCATCTTAAGATGGTTGCAAGAAGAGTATGCTTGTGAGGTTGTAACTTTTACCGCTGATTTAGGTCAGGGGGAGGACATAGAGCCAGCCCGCGAGAAAGCAAAGTTGCTTGGCATCAAGGACATATATATTGAAGATTTGCGCGAAGAGTTCGTCAAAGACTATGTCTTTCCAATGTTTCGTGCAAACGCACTTTATGAAGGGTTATATCTTCTAGGCACATCTATTGCGCGACCTCTTATTGCCAAGCGGCAAATCGAAATTGCAAAAGAAGTTGGCGCAGATGCGGTATCACATGGGGCTACGGGCAAAGGCAATGACCAGGTGCGCTTTGAGCTTGGCTACTATGCCCTGCAACCTGATATCAAAGTTATCGCCCCATGGCGGGAATGGGATTTGGCGTCTAGAACCAGGCTTATCGCCTATGCAGAAGCCAATCAGATTCCCGTACCCAAGGATAAGCGCGGCGACGCACCGTTCAGTGTTGATGCAAATTTACTTCATATTTCAGCTGAGGGAAAAGTGCTAGAAGACCCAGCCCTACCACCAGAAGAATATGTATTTTCCCGAACGGTTGCCCCAGAAGAAGCGCCCAACACACCAGAGCATGTTAAAATCCAATTTGTTTACGGCGATCCCGTTTCTATTAATGGCAAAGAGATGACACCTGCCACCCTACTAACAGAGTTAAATAGACTTGGTGGTAAACATGGTATTGGCCGTTTAGACCTAGTGGAAAACCGTTTTGTTGGCATGAAATCGAGGGGGATCTACGAAACACCAGGCGGCACTATTTTACTAGCGGCTAGACGAGCTGTTGAATCTATCACTCTTGATAGAGGAGCTACGCATTTAAAAGATGAACTAATGCCCCGTTATGCAGAGTTAGTTTATAATGGCTTTTGGTTTTCGCCAGAACGGAAAATGTTGCAGGCTGCAATAAATAGTTGCCAAGACATGGTTAATGGCGAGGTTGAATTAAAGCTCTATAAAGGAAACATCATCATCGTTGGGCGCAGTTCACCTAATTCATTATATTCGGAAGACTTAGTTACCTTTGAAGAAGGCGCCGCCGATTATGACCATCATGATGCACACGGATTTATCCGGCTTAATGCCCTTCGCCTGCGCGTCAGTGAAATGGCACGCCGCCGCATGAAACCGTAGTTATAATACCTGGACATAATTTTTTATGAAATTTGGCTTAGTTTCCTTTTTCTGAAACGCAAACGTCTCCTGCCGTGCCGTCAAGACCGTGCTGTTTGAATAAGACAAATTCACCTGGTGCAAATGCATAGCCAGATGGACGGATACCGGTGGGGCAGTCATCAATATAAGATATCTGGTAGCTTGGGTTTCCATTTGAGTGGCGCACAAACTCTTGATAAGCGGGGGCACTTACGCTAAGCAGAAGCCCAGCCAACAAAATTATGGGTAGCATTTTTAGTCTCCTTTTTTCAAACCTTTTCACTATGCGACGCATTAATGATCTGCTTTAAGTTGTTCTCAAATTATGGAGCTTTAACGGCATAAAAGCGGCAAAAATGGGACCGAAGCCCTTTTGCTTATGAAAATTTGCTATAATGTAATAAGAATGTTTGTTTTCTATTCAAATCACACCTCACTTTCTGTATGAATAAAAGATGACCAACCTCGAATATAAGGAACCCTCTATGTCATTCGAACTTCCAGATTTGCCTTATGCATACGATGCGCTAGCCCAAAATGGCATGTGTAGCGAAACCCTAGAATTCCATCACGACCTGCATCACAAGGCCTATGTCGATAACGGCAATAAGCTTATTGTAGGCACAGAGTGGGAAACAAAATCTCTCGAAGAGATCATAACCGGCTCTTATGATACGGGTGCTGTTGCACAAAATGGCGTGTTCAACAATGCCTCTCAACATTGGAATCATATCCAATTTTGGGAAATGATGGGCCCTAATGGCCGCACCATGCCGAGTGAGCTGGAAAATGCACTCACGACGTCTTTCGGCTCTGTTGAAGAGTTTAAAGCCCAGTTTGTAACCGCCGGTGTTGGCCAGTTTGGCGCAGGCTGGTGTTGGCTGGTGCAGAACAGCGCAGGCAAACTCAGTATAACTAAGACTGAAAATGGCGTTAACCCTCTCTGCTTCGGTCAAACTGCTTTACTGGGCTGTGATGTGTGGGAGCATTCATATTACATTGATTTCAGAAATAAACGCCCCGTGTATATCCAGAATTTCCTTGATAAATTGGTGAATTGGGAAAATGTTGCCTCCAGAATGGTCAGCTAACACAGCGCCATAAGCTACACCAATAGAGATGAAGCAATACCTAAAAACACTTCATTTTTAAGGATAAGAAACGGTTGGCTACTATGATATCTCTAAACGACCCGAGCTTATTAAAGAGGGATGCCTTTATAAATGGAAAATTCACCTCTGCGGAGAGGGACAAACGCTTTAGTGTCACCAATCCTGCCACCGGTGATGTCATTGCAGAGGTTGCTGATTTTGGTTCTGATGGCATTTCTGTTGCCATTGATGCTGCGGAGGTGGCTCGCCATGAATGGGCGGCACGCACAGCCAAAGACCGTGCCGGTATTTTACGGCGCTGGTATGATTTATGTATTGAACACGCAGATGATCTGGCGACTATCCTGACAGCTGAGATGGGCAAGCCTCTGGATGAGGCCAAAGGTGAAATCCAATATGGCTCTAGCTTTATCGAATGGTTTGCCGAAGAAGCTAAACGCATATCTGGTGATGTTCTAGAGAGCCCATTTCCAGACAAAAAATTTCTTGTCCTAAAGCAACCAGTTGGTATTTTTGGGGCAATAACGCCATGGAATTTTCCAAATGCAATGATAACCCGAAAAGTATCACCGGGACTGGCAGCAGGGTGCACATGCGTGCTGAAGCCAGCTGAACAAACACCACTTTCTGCACTTGCTTTAGCAGAACTATCGCACCGCGCAGGCTTTCCTGCTGGTGTGATAAACATCGTTACCGGTATAGATGCGCCGTCTATGGGCAACACGCTATGCGCAGATGAGCGCGTGCGTAAAATCACCTTTACCGGCTCAACAGAAGTCGGCCGTATCTTAATGCGGCAATCGGCTGAGACCGTCAAAAAAGTTAGTCTGGAGTTAGGCGGCAATGCGCCACTAATTGTGTTTGATGATGCTGATCTAGAAAAGGCTGTAGAAGGCGCAATCGCCTCAAAATACCGGAATGCTGGACAGACATGTGTTTGTGCTAATCGCATCTTTGTTCAAGCCGGTATTTATGATAAATTTGCCAGCGCTTTATCTGAAAAAGTAGCGAAAATGAAAGTTGGCGATGGCTTTGAAGATGGAGTGTCGCAGGGCCCTATCATCGATCAGCAAGGTTTTGCTAAAATTCAGCGTCATGTTGCAGATGCGCTCTCAAAAGGAGCCGCCGTTTTAGTTGGTGGTGCCCCACATGAAAAGGGTGGAACATTCTATCAACCCACCGTGCTAACCGGCGCAACAAAAAATATGCAACTCTTCTCAGAAGAAACCTTTGGCCCGGTTGCCGCTTTATTTAAATTCGAAACCGAAGAAGAAGTGATAGAGGTAGCTAATGATACTATCTTTGGGCTTGCTGCGTATTATTTTACCAAGGATGTGGGGCGTATTTTCCGCGTTAGTGAAGCACTGGAATATGGGATGACTGTTGCTAATACAGGCGCTTATTCATCTGAAGTGGGGCCATTTGGCGGGGTAAAAGCCTCTGGGCTTGGACGTGAAGGCTCAAAATATGGCATTGATGAATTTTTGGAAATTAAACTTTTGGTAGTTGGCAGTGTGTAGCTGTGTCTAAATCCTTTTAAACAAAATAGAGCATATTAAAAGTGGGGTAATTAACCCCACTTTTAATTGACTTTAGCCTTTGCATTACCCACTTATTTTTAACGCTTTAATAGTCGGATGAGGCTAGAAGTATCATTGCGCCCAAACCCTTGACGCGAGAGCGAAGCATAGAATTGAGCTACCAATGCGGTCACTGGAAGCTCGGTGCCATTTTGCGCAGCCTCAGCCATGCATATTCGTAAATCTTTGCGCATCCAGTCTACGGCAAAGCCAAAATCAAATTCATCACGCACCATGGTTGCGCCTCGATTTTCCATCTGCCAAGATTGGGCTGCACCTCCGGAAACAACACCTAGCACCTTATCCATATCCAGACCTGCATTTTGGCCAAAATTTAGCGCTTCAGATAAACCTTGTACCAATCCAGCAATACAAATTTGGTTTACCATCTTGGTGAGCTGACCAGCCCCGGCATCCCCCATATGTGTTACCTTTGCCCCATAACAGGACATTAACGGTTCAGCACGCGCAAATGGAGCGGCATCCCCGCCGCACATCACCGTTAGCTTACCATTTTCAGCCCCAGCCTGACCTCCGGATACAGGTGCGTCAATAAAATGCATGCCGTGCGTGCGCGCTGCGCTATTTAACTCTCTTGCAACATCGGCAGAGGCGGTTGTGTTATCGATAAAAACTGCATCGCTGGCCATAGTTGAAAACGCCCCATTCTCACCTGTAGCAACCGCGCGGATATCAGCATCATCACCAACACAAGCAAACACAAATTCAGCACCAGATGCAGCCTCAGCCGGCGTGGTTGCATGGACGCCACCATGCTGGGAAACCCATTTTTCTGCTTTTGCTTTGGTCCGGTTATAGACAACGACCTCATGTCCCCCAGCAGCTAGATGCCCTGCCATTGGATAACCCATAACCCCAAGACCCAAAAATGCTGCTTTTGCCATAATCGCTCTCCATTTGCATTACTATTTTCAACAATCTAAAGTTTCTACCCACAGATTAGGGCGGGTTAGGCAGGCAAGTCCAGTGCTTTACAAACTCATCTAATAAAAGTGATTTAAGTCAATTTTTTTCTGTCCCTAACGCGTGGTCATGGTATGATTATTTGCGCGCAACGTATGAAAATATAAGCAACTATATTGGCACAAGCGGGGCTTAAAAGACGCTTTCTAGTACTAGAGGTTAAAACATGTCTGTTCTTACCGGTGATGATCACGTTGAGATACTAATTTCCGAGACCGAGATCACTGCCCGCGTCAACCAGCTTGCTAAACAGATTTCTGAAAATTATCCAAATACAGAACAGCTAGTTGTCGTCGGTCTTCTGCGCGGGTCATTTATTTTTATTGCTGATCTTGTGCGCCGACTAAATCTACCTGTTGAGGTGGATTTTATGACAGTATCCAGCTATGGATATAGCACTGTATCGTCTCGACAAGTGAAAATCCTAAAAGATTTAGAGACCAATATCCATGATCGTGATGTGCTAGTCGTTGAAGATATTATCGATACTGGATATACCCTCGCACAGGTACTGAAAATTATGCAGACTAGAGGTCCTGCTAGCCTGTCTGTCTGTACACTCCTCAATAAGCCTTCTCGACGAGAGGTTGAGGTAGATATCCGCTGGACAGGCTTTGATATTCCAGATGAGTTTGTTATTGGCTATGGCATCGATTATGCCCAGCAAGGACGCAATCTGCCGCACATAGGTTTTGTGCAAAAAACTACATAATAGAGACGTCCTAACTGAGTAAATCTGCTTCGTAGGGATAGCTAGACAACGCTTCTGCGCCCTTTTCAGTTATAATTACCTGTTCTTCCAGCTTAACGCCTTCCTTGCCGAATTCTGCACCAATATAGGCCTCAACACACAAAGTCATACCAACTTCTAGCTGGCCACCATAGCCGTGATCGGTTACATCTTCTGGATAGCGGATACACGGATATTCATCACATAAGCCTACGCCATGGGCTAAAACCCCATAACGCAGTGCGCGGTAAACTTTAGGCAGGCGGTGGGCTTTTTGGGTTGCCTCAAAAAAGCTCATGCCGGGCTTTAGCATCGCAATATTATGCATGACATGGTCATAAGCAATTTTATACAAAGTTTTTTGATCATTCGTTGGCATAACATCCCCGACGATCCACGAGCGCGAGATATCACAGCAATAACCATAAGTTGAGACTAAATCAGTATCAAAAGCTAACATATCACCAGCTTGCATAATTCTTGGTCCACATTCCTGAAACCATGGATTGGTACGCGGACCAGAAGATAATATCCGCGTTTCAATCCATTCACCGCCACGCTTAATATTTCCAGCATGCAAAACTGCCCAAACATCATTTTCGGTGACACCAGGCGCCACTACCCTTCGCATTTCATCTACAGCGCGCTCACAAGCATGAATAGCACAGCGCATCGCGTTTATTTCGTTCTCATTCTTTATTGAACGAGCATGTTCACTTAGCACCTGACCATCTAGCAATTGCACGCCTTTACGAGTTAGCGCTGAAAAGCCAGCATTTTCAATCTTATCTATCGCTAGGCGTTTATTTTTGCCGCCATGTATCGCCATCAAAGAAACAATTTGGTCAGCGAAGAGATTTGCATGCTCATCTGTGCGATCACCCGTTTCAAAATAGAAAAAGGATGCACCGCCCCGCACTTCACCGACCAGAGGCAAATGCGCCGATAAATGCGCACAAGAATGAAAATCAAACAATATCATCTTGCCAGAGGGCGGCACAAAACAGGCGCGTGCCGCATTATGCGCAATCCAGAGTTGCATATTTGTGCTGTCTGTTGCATAGCGTATATTCAGCGGATCGAAAAGCAATAAGCCTGCACAATCATGGGACTTTATTTGGTCCTGCAGCCGTGACAAGCGGTATTCGCGCAGAGCTGACAAGTCCGGCGGCGTTATCCCGGCTTCCTTCCATTCAGAAAAAGCTAGCTCAGTGGGACCAATTTCTATCCGATCATTATCGCTAGGTGTGCCATCAGGCCGTAAGTGCGCGCGCCGCGAAGGGTCGATTTTTCGATTAGAACCAACAACAAAAGAATTCATAAAAAAATTCCCACCGTAAAAAGCTTCCAGCTTTTTTTGAGAGTAATGCTACCCACCTTCAACAACATTCGGAAGTCTAGGGTAACAAGCTTTTACCTGAACACAAGTTCAAGAGGCGACAGCTTTAGAGGTAAATGTCGGAAAGAAATAATTTTTAAAAGAAAAACTAGCCTTTAGAAAAGCTGGTATTGACCTGAATACCAGCTCCCAAAGATCGCTACACAGCAATCGATGCGCTACAGAACATACAATTATTGTGCAAAATTACTGACCACAAACCCTTTGGAGCACTCATCGTAAATGATGCTCATCTTATGTTTTGTCCTCTTTTCTGAATTGCTTTTAGCTTTCTTTTCGACTTTATGAACGCTATGGCCAGACCCCCCTTTCCACATAGTCGCTAAAAAAAGACTATAAGACCCTACAGACAGACAAGACAACGACCCTGTATTTTCCCTTCCAATATTGCTTTACTGGTTTGCTCAAGCGACTCAAGGTCAATTTCGGTAACAATTGTTTCCAGTTTTTCCAGTGGAAATTGAGAGGAAAGCCGCTTCCAAGCGGACACTCTATGCTCATAAGGCTGAAACACAGAATCGATACCAAGCAAATTTACGCCGCGCAATAAAAAGGGCAACACATTCGCAGGCAAATCAATACCGCCAGCATTACCGATAGCAGCCACCGAACCACCATAGCGAAGCTGGCCTAGAATACGCGCAAGCATTTGGCTACCTACATTGTCAATGCAAGCAAGCCAGCGCTCACTCTCTAATGGTTTTGAAGAAATCGCCGAAAGCTCGTCACGAGCAATCAGTGTATTCGCACCCATTTCTCTTAAAAAGTCACCAGATATATTTATTCGGCCGGTAACCGCTGCTACGCGGTAACCTAGTTCAGATAGCAATGCAACAGAAATTGAACCTACCCCGCCAGCCGCGCCAGTGACCAAAACTTCGCCTGCATCATCTTCATTTGGCAGAGTCAAGCCATGCGCCTCCAGTGCTTGTAATCCAAACATCGCGGTCAGGCCCGGCGTGCCAAGTATCATCGCCTGACGGGTGGTCATCGTAGCCGGCATCGGCACAAGCTGGTCAGCCTTAATGCGGGCGCGTTGAGCATAGCCACCATGGCTGATCTCACCAATGCGCCACCCTGTAGCGATAACCTTGTCTCCCTTTTCGTAACGCGCATCACTACTTTCTAGCACCTCGCCGGTAAATTCAACGCCCGGAATGCGCGGGAATTCTCGGATTAGGCGTCCCAGTCCATTAATACACAACCCATCCTTATAATTCACGCCGGCATATTCAACTGAGATCAAAACCTCGCCATCCTCGCCCAGAAAATCATTATCAACCTGACGGATTTCAGAACGTGTTTTTCCTTCATCATCCTGTTCTAAAACCAGGGCATCAAACATAAAGCATCTCCCCAAACTTTTCGTTTGCTATACAATATGGCATTCTAGCTTAGTGATACCGTACAAAAAACTTGCCTATAAAGAAAGTCAGGAAAAAATATGTTTAACGAGTTGAGCCCAAAAGATGTCTATCACGCGCTCACAGAAAACGAAAACAGCCTTCTGATAGACTGCCGCACCCGTGCTGAATGGGTCTATGTGGGTGTTCCTGATATTCGCCAAACTAGAGGAAAGCTTGCGTTTATTGAATGGACTGATATTACCGGCCAGCTAAATTTAAATTTCGTCAATCATTGCCAAGAGCAGGCGAGCGTAGATACAGAAATTTTTGTGATTTGCCGGTCTGGTGGACGTTCCGCAGCGGCCTGTATGAGCCTTGTTCAAAACGGATTTGAAAAGGTATGTAATGTGCTAGAGGGTTTTGAGGGTGATTTGGATAGCCAGAACCATCGCAGTCTTAAAAATGGGTGGAAATATTGCCAATTGCCCTGGCATCAAAAATAAAATTGGTGCCGTAGCGACAAATCTGCGGCGGCATAAAATTTAAAACGGTTAAAAAACCACCTTCAGTTTTTTATATAACAACCTCATAGCCTGGCACTTCAGGCTCATCATCAGTAATTTCATCTGGGAAGCCGGTTGCGCTTACATCCAGACTGTGAGCATCTTCTAAGCGGCGAATAATGTTGGGTGAGAATTCACGCGGTCCGTATTTCTCAATACCATCTTTAAAGATTTTAACCAGCAAAGGGGCAATTTCTAACTTTAAGCCAGACCGAATGGCAACATTCCCAAGCCCAATGAAACCAATTGCCTTATTTTCTTTTGCATTGATCATCGCTTGCCTCCTAATTTTTTAAAGGTACTAAGCTAAGCGTTATCTTTTTATTTCGGGGATTAACCCTTGCGGCGCGAAACGCAACATCAACAGCATCAACAATCCCATTGTCATCAGGCGCATATGCGCTGCCGACGCCAAAAGATGCATCTTCAAAGAATTATTCGCGTCTAATGGCATAGTAATAACGTCCATCAACCAGAGGCCAAGTGGTTCAGATTCAACCCAAAAGAACCAGATAATAAAGCCACCTAATACTGAGCCGAAATTATTCCCAGAGCCGCCGACAATCACCATAATCCAAATCAAAAAAGTGAAGCGAAGGGGCAAATAGGACTGTGGCGTAAACTGGCCGTCTAGGGTTGTCAACATTGCTCCAGCGACACCAATAACAGCTGATCCCAACACAAAAACCTGCAAATGCTTGGCAGTCACGTGCTTGCCCATAGCATTAGCGGCAACCTCATTATCGCGAATAGCGCGCATCATTCGTCCCCATGGCGAGCGCAGAGCTGTTTCAAACAACCAAAATAAAACCGCCAGCACAATTATAAACAGCCCAGCATAACATAGTTTTACGATTATCGAAGACAGCTCGTTAACATCTGCACCCAACCTCACCGCAACTTCACCAACCCAAACGGTGGCTTGCAAATCCACCTCATAGGGCACCGGACGAGGCAAACCGTTTACGTTCTTAACACCGCGGGCTAGCCAATCTTCATTTTTCAGCACATAAACAACAATTTCAGAAATACCTAGTGTCGCGATAGCGAGGTAGTCAGAGCGCAACCCAAGCGATGCTTTGCCAATAACATAGGCTGCGCTCGCAGCAAAAATGCCGCCAACCACCCACGATAACAAAATTGGCAAACCTAGCCCGCCGATATGCCCAGCTTTTGCCGGATTAATTGACTCAATTGCTTCAATGGCTGGGTCTACCAACATCCGCAATAGGAAATAGCCTGTAAGGCTAACTCCAACAATTATCCAGAACCGCCAGCGCCCTAAATGTTGGGTCCTGCTGGCCGCAAATACCGCCAGCACGATGGTGATTACAATAATCACTCCGCCCAGTAGTAGTTCTGGCCCTCCTTCCCGCCAGCTAGCCACAACCGGAGGCATAGATACCAGCACACCCGCCAGACCACCAAGTGCTGCAAACCCCATCACACCGAAATTGACTATACCCGCATATCCCCATTGAATATTTACACCGAGTGTCATAATCGCAGAAATCAGACATAAATTCAGAATAGCCAGAGAAACATTCCAGCTTTGTGCCATTCCTACAAACACAAATAATACAACCAATATGCCAAAAAGCGTGAAATTGCGCTCCTCTCTTTTTTTTGTGTTATCAGATCGCTTATTCATTTCTGTATTTCCACTTACTCGCCACTAAATTGTTTTTCCTGAAAACAAACCAGTTGGTCTAATCAATAATACGATTAATAAAATCACGAAAGATACAGCAATTTTATAATCGGTTGATAATAGCTGAACCATCCCTACCGGGACAATCTGCTCAAAGGTCAAATAGCTAATAACTTTTTTATAGGCAAAGGTAACCAGCAACTCAGAAAATGCGATTACATACCCTCCAGCGATGGCGCCAATTGGGCTACCAACACCGCCAACAATGGCAGAAGCAAAAATTGGTAATAATAATGATAGATAGGTGAATGGCTTATAGCTTTTATCGAGACCGTATAAAGTCCCCGCCAACGCTGCCAACGCGCCGGTAATAATCCACGTAATCATCACTACCCGTTCGGGGTTAATACCAGAAAGTAGCGCCAAATCTTCATTATCAGAATAGGCACGCATAGACTTACCTGTTTTGGTTCGGTTTAAGAACCAAAACAGGGCGGCAACCACCACAAAGGCCAATATAATTGTCACGCCTTGCGATGTTTTAATTGCCAAACCTTCGCTAAGACCTGTTGCGTCTTTAAAAGTGCGTGCCTTCAACAAAAACCGCTCCCCATCCGCAAACACACGATCATCAGGGCCAATAATAAAACGAATAAGCCCGCCTATAAAAAACATCACGCCGACAGACACAATCAGATAGGTGACTGTCTCTGAACGTTGCCGCCGATAATAGGAAAAAACCAGCTTGTCGGTCGTGAGCGCAAGGGCAATCGTTAGGAGCACCGCCGCAGGCAACGCCAAAAGCGCCGTCGGAAGCGGCGTGATACCAATACCAGCTGATTGCAAACCCCACGTTATCAACACACAAAACATTGCCCCAAATGACATCAACTCTCCATGAGCAAAATTAGAAAAACGCAACACAGAATAGACCATGGTAACACCGAGCGCTCCAAGAGCAAGCTGGCTGCCATAGGCAAGACCGGGTATCAAAACAAAATTTGCAAACAATACAAACGCATTTAGGATATCTGTCATATCGGCTCTATCCCCCTAAAAATGCTTTTCGTACATCTCTATCGGCTAGCAAGCCAGCACCAGTATCGGTATAGCGGTTCCGCCCCTGCACCAAAACAAAGCCTTTATCTGCGATAGATAGTGCTTGTTTGGCATTTTGCTCAACCATCAAAATGGCAATACCTGTTCGTGCTACCTCAATGATTCGGTCAAATAGCTCATCCATCACAATAGGCGATACGCCTGCGGTAGGCTCATCCAGCATAAGTACTTTTGGGCGGGTCATAAGCGCACGCGCTACCGCAACTTGTTGGCGCTGGCCACCTGATAATTCGCCAGCAGGCTGTTCTGCCTTTTCAGCTAGAACTGGGAAAAGCTGAAAAACCTGTTCTAACGTTCCAGAGATATCATCATCTCGAATGAAAGCACCCATCTCCAGATTTTCTAAAACACTCAAGCCAGGGAATACATTTTGCGTCTGCGGTACAAATCCCATCCCCTTAAGGACCCGTTCTTGTGGCATCAAAGAGGTGATATCATTCCCATCCAGCATCACTGTGCCTTCGCGTAAATTTAACATCCCAAACACAGCTTTCATCGCTGTAGATTTGCCCGCGCCGTTAGGTCCAACTACAACTGCTATTTCTCCCTTTTCAACTCCGATATAACAGTCATGCAAGATGTCTGCATCACCATAACCACCTGTCATATTCCCACCTGATAAATAAGCCATCCCTTAAGTTCCCTTTGGCTGATTTTTTAAACCAGTACCTAAATAGGCTTCAATCACCTCTTCATTCGCTCTGACCTCTGTTGCCGTTCCAGTGGCAAGTACACCACCTTCCGCCATCACAATAACTGGATCGCATAAGCGACTGATAAATTCCATATCATGTTCGATCATGCAAAAGGTGTAATTTTTTTCTTCATTCAGCCGGAGTATGGCATCACCAATATGGCCGAGTAACGTGCGATTCACGCCCGCGCCCACTTCATCAAGAAAGACAATCTTAGCATCAGCCATCATTGTACGGCCAAGCTCCAATAGCTTTTTCTGACCTCCGGAGAGACGCCCTGCCAACTCATCCGCAACCGCATCTAGCTGCAAAAATTTTATAACCTCCTCTGCTTTATCAGAGATAACTTCCTCTTCAGCACGCACTTTTTTAGGACGAAACCAAGCCTCTAGTAAATGCTCGCCAGATTGATTGGCAACAACCATTTTTAGATTGTCGCGTACAGTGAGGGTGGAAAACTCGTGCGCTATCTGAAAAGTTCGGAGTAAGCCGCGATGAAAAAGTTCATGCGGAGGTAGGCCAGTAATATCACTACCATCCAGCGTAACCGTTCCCCTATCTGGTTTATACAGCCCAGCAATAATATTGAACAGAGTGGTCTTACCAGCGCCATTTGGTCCGATTAATCCAGTTATGGAGCCAGTTTCAATTTTCAAAGAGGCATCATTAACTGCATGAATACCACCAAATGATTTATTTAAATGAGATACGCTAATCATAAAAGATGACGATACATAAAACAAAGCCCAGGGGGTTTATCCTCCACCCGGGCTTCGTAATAATTATCGTGTCCGACTAGCGATAGCCAACAGTGACATTTTTGCCACCCTGGATTTCAATCTCGGCGTAATTACCAGCAGATTCGCCAGCCCCAACAAGCTCAACAGCAGAGGCGCCAACATAATCAACATCCTTACCTTCACTGATAAGCTTCAGTGCCTTTCCCAAATCGCCCGGAAAAATCTTTTCACCAGGGGCGTTTGCAACATCCATTACTTTGGATTTGAACACTTCGCTATCCGTTGATTTTGCGGCCTGCATGGCCAGTAAAATTAGCGCCGCACCATCGTAGCTTTCAGGAGCAAATGGACCTGCTTTAAAACCACCTGCGGTTGCCATTTCGGTAAATTTGGCCGCGCCTGGACTGTCTGTACCTGGCACATCACCGATGGACCCGTTCAAGCCAGGGCCAATAGCGGCTGGTAGAGCATCTCCTATCATGCCATCTGGCAGATAAAAAATATTGAAGGCGTCAGAGTCTAGTGATGCTTGAATGATACCTTTACCGCCCTGGTCAAGATATCCTGCAACGATCAGAATTTCGCCACCAGCCTGAGCCAGAGCCGCAACCTCTGCGCCGTAATCACCCTTACCATCTTCATGGGCAGTAGAAATGGTTATGGTGCCGCCATTTGCTTCAAAATTACTCTTGATTGAGTCAGCTAGACCCTTGCCATAATCATTGTTAGTGTAAGTCATCGCTGCTGTTTTATAGCCCTTATCTTTGAGAATTTCAGCCACCACTTGACCTTGACGTGCATCTGATGGCGCAGTTCTAAAGAATAGGTCGTTATCCGCAACTGTTGAAAGCGCAGGCGAGGTTGCTGAGGGAGAAATCATCATCACCCCATTTGGAACCGCCACGTTTTCTAAAATTGCCGTTGTAACACCAGAACAATCCGCACCCATGATAGCATTAACCTTGTCTGATGTGACAAGACGTTCGGCTGCTGCGGTTGCTGCAGCTGAATCGATACAGGTAGAATCAGCACGAACAGATGTAACTTCACCAAGGGTAAAATTACCAGAATTATTAGCCTCTTCAATAGCAAGCTCTGCACCCATAGCCATATCAGGTGTGAGCGACTCAATAGGCCCTGTGTAGCCTAAGATAATACCTATTTTAGGGCCTTCAGCAGTTTGCATACCACCTTTGTCCCCAACCACAAACATGTAAGCTAGTCCAGCAAGTGCCGCGACACCTACCAGTATTAAAATATTTTTATTCATCGGGTTCCTCCCAAAAAAACGACCATAGCCTATAGTTCATAACGCCTTAACTAATTTTTAAAGACGGGTTTAAATGAACGATAGGTTGCTTGGTCCATAAAGCATACCGCCTTCTATTTAACAGCTAGCTTATTTTTAAGAGATTTTCAATAATCTTTGCAGGCTAAAAGCTATCTTTGTTTTCCAGCGCCAAACTTGAAAGGGTGTGTGATTGAACCCAATCCACTTGCCCTAAAACACCGCAAGACGGACAAACCATCTCCCACTTTACCAATGCGGCATCGCATGCCAAGCAATGCCAGCTGGCAGCATGTGGGGCGTGAGCAGCAGCCAATAATGCTTCCTCTTTTTCCTGATTATTATCCGAATCTTTCCCGTTGGAGCTATTAGCACTATTATTTTCTAGGTCAACGGACTGCTTTTTAACTGCTAACTTCGAAGCAAGCAGAAAATATTTATTGGTTTGCCCTGCTAAGCTTACCTCTCCTAGCATTAACGAGGCTGATGCCCAGATACCGCTTTGTAAGGCAAGTTCTGCAACGATGAGACGCGCTTCATCAGAATGCGGAGAAGCTTCTGCCAATTTCCCTAGTCGAGCTATGAGTTGGCCAGCATTATCACCAGAAAGCTTAGCAATCAGGTCAGCCAACTGAACATGCGGAAAAGTTTTAAAATCTTTTTCTAGTCGCTTTAGCGACGATTTATTCTGCCCACCTGAGGTTAGAAGCGCTAAGCGGCGACTCGCCTCTATCATGCGAGGACTAAAATCAAGGGCGCGCTCTAAATGCCCTTTTTTGTTATCTGTATCTTCCTCAGATAGAAGAACACATAAATGCGCGGCCAACAAAGAAGGCTTTACAAGCTGACCGACTGACAAACCTTCTTGCGTTCCAGCAGCAGCAAGCAAACCTTCATCTTGGCGAAGAAAGCCAGATAATTTATCCAGTGCATCACGCCAGCGCATCGCTTTTAAATCATCCACAAAAATTCTAATAGCAGCAGGTGACTGGGCATCTGAGTTCGCCAATGCCTTTCGCGCTGCCGCCAGACTCTGTGCCTCTTTGCCCTGCTCTTGATAGAGTCGCATCAAACCTAAATGCCCAAAATAGGCAGTATCTTCATGGCACGATAGAGCTGTGAAATAGCGTAAAGCAGCTTTAGAATCACCTGAGGCATGGGCAGCTTGGGCAGACAACAGGTCCGGCAACAATCCAGAGCCTAACAGTTTTTCTGCTTTGCGGGCTTCGCGACGCGCAACTTTGTTATCCCCGGCTGCGAAGGCCACCATACCAAGTGAGAGCGCACGCTCCCCTTTTTTGTGACGGCGCACCTGCCAGTTATGGCCTAGCCACCCCGGCCACAAAATCAACGCGCGCACCGTTCTGTATGTTAAGAATAAAAAAGTGATAAATAAAGCTAATGCGACAATAACAAGGCTGGTACGTAACTCTATCTGCCAATCTGACCAAATGATGAGGGTCATACCTGTTTGTTTTGCAAGCCAGCTTATTAAGATCGCAGCACCGCCGCATACCAAAATGAACTGCACAAGCCTTGCCATTATTGTGACCCGCTTTCGCTATTTAATTGGGGGCTTTGAGAGGCGGCGCCAGGCTCAGTTTCTATTTTACGTATTTTTACAAGGCCTGAGAACCAGTCAGCCATATTATCTAGCGGCACATCCACCCATTTTGGTAACCATTTCTTATCAGTAACTAGCGACTGATCATCCAACTGCGTAACTGGCTCGCTATTTACACTATTAGGTTTAGCTGGCAGTTTTGCACCGCCATCGGTTACGGTGGGGTTATTATCTTTCTGGCCTGTTTTTTCTGCAGAAAGCGTGCGCAGATTTAAACTCTCCAGCAACTCTCGCTGGGTTTCTTGTAACTTCTGGGCAAGGCCATCAAACTCAGCACGCAGATTTACCGCTAGCGTTTCAGCCTGCTCATTAGCCTGCATAATAAGCTTGTCTATGTCTGTTTTCAGCGCGCCGTTTAGCCCCTGCTGTTCAACTAAAGATTTTGCAAGCTCTGTTTGTGTCGTAGCTAAATTTTCCACTGCAGATGAGAGTTTATCAACACGGGCGCTTAATTCGGACTGCTTCTCATTTGCCATCTTAGCAGTCAGAACTGGCCATAACGCAAGGCCAACCGCGACCAGTGACAAAAGAGCTGCCACGGAGCTAATAATCTCAGCCCGGGTGAACTTTCCAAAGATACGACTATCGTCAATCATCTGCGCATTAATGATGGTCTTCGCATCTGTTAGACCTTGATCAGGTTGCGGGTTTTGGTTAGGCTTCGTTTTTTTGGTTTTTGGTTCACGTTTGACCATTTAAGTGTTACTTCTGACTGACTGTTTTTTTTTGAGTATCTATAAGCTAACACATCTGGTCAATTTCAGCTTACATCTTATCAACCGTTTTTTTACCGCATACGCCTCTGTACCCACTCAGCTACGCATGCCAACAACGCTTTCCGTCCTTGTCCTTCTGCGCAGACCCATGAAAAACCTAAACTCTCTGCCTTCTCAGCTTGCGCCGAGGACTGAACAAGCAGGATCGGACTTGAAGATTTAGCCATCATCTTTTGATGTGCCAGCATTTCATGAAAGAGTGTAATGGTGCGCGCTGACATAGCGATTGCAGCAACTAGGCGTCCAGCGGAAAGCGAATCTAATAGGTGCTGGCATTCTGGAACATAGGGCATACTTTGATAGGTAATGACGCGCGTGGCGCGATGGCCACGCGACCTTAGCCCCTTTTCTATGTCAAAGGCTATATCGGCGCCTGAAAGCCACAGGAGATTGGGCTTTTTAGCGACATTGCTCGCGTCAATTTCCTCTAGTAGCCCGGCTGCATCTGCTTTGCCGACCTCAACTTGTATGAAGCCTGCCTGCCATAGTATTTCTGCACTACCAGTGCCAACGCACCAAATCCGCTTTCGCCTAAACGTTGCACTTTTCTGATAAGCTGATAGCATTCTGGCCGATTGTTTGCTGGTGATAATTATTTCCGTTTCAGGTCTGTGCCCAACAGTTTCTAACGCTTCGTCTAACTTGGCATAATCGCCCTTAACAACCATCATTGGCAGGGGCTTTGCCTCAATTCCTGCCCCTGTCAGTAAAACAACATCTTCGCTACAATCTGGCTCGGGGCGCAGGCTAAAAATCAGCGGCTTCGACATGCTATGCCTTTTAGTTTGTTCTAACTGCTCTTAATGCATTTATAGCAGACTTAATTCTATTTGCCCTAACGCTGGGTTAGAAATCTACGCCCTCCACAGGCTGACAGCAATTCCTTGGCTAAGTTTTGCCCAAGTAGCGTTGCCTCTTCTTTTGAGGCGCGGGCTTCTGCCCGAAAAAATTCCTTACCATCTACGGAAAGAACCGAACCACGCAAACGTAAATTCCCGTCAGTTTCTAAATCGGCCATTGCCGATATTGGTGTGCGGCAGGAACCATCTAGCTCCGCGAGCATAGCACGTTCAGCACGCACACATATCTCTGTCTGCGCACAATTTAACTGTCCAATAAGGCTGGCGGCGGCGGTTGCACGCGCATCACCTTCTCGCACTTGAACCGCCAATGCACCTTGCGTTGCAGCAACTGGCATCACGTCCTCATTCAACAGGCTATACCCTTTATTTATACCTAACCGATTCAGGCCGGCAGCCGCCAAAATTATTGCATCAAACTCACCAGTTTTGAAACGAGCAAGACGGCTATTCACATTTCCACGCAACAGGCTGATGCGCAGATCTGGACGATAATAATGCAAACATGCCGAGCGGCGAACCGAAGCAGTTCCAATATGCGCGCCTTGTGGTAGCGCATCGAGATCACCAAAAGGGCCAACCAGCGCATCCCGTCTATCCTCGCGCGGCAACACAGCTGCAATAGCTGTGCCCTGAGCGATATGTGTTTCCATATCTTTCATAGAATGCACCGCAGCATCAGCCTTCCCAGATAATAGAGCTGCTTCCAGGGTTTTTACAAAGACGCCTTTGCCACCAATATCTACCAATGGGCGGTCTAATACCTCATCCCCTTTGGTAGACAAACCCAATATTTCAGTTTTGCATGGCGCCAGCAAGGATTGAACTGTGCGGGTTTGTACCATCGCTAACGCTGATTTGCGGCTGGCCAGCACCAATGGTGCGGATTTAAAAATGGAAACCATTGCATCTGTCATTTGGCTTTACTTCTCATGGTTAGGCTAATGCTGTAAAGCCTGAATTAAAACAGCTATCCTACCCTTATTCTGCAACCGCCGCATAATCAGAGAGCGGCGGGCACGTGCAAACCAAATTGCGGTCACCAAACACATTATCGACACGTGCGACAGGTGGCCAATATTTATCAGTTAAAGCCTCTTCGCCTGGATAGCCGGCTAATTGCCGCTCATAGGGATGTTCCCAGCTTTGCACCATCAGCATAGCAGCTGTATGCGGTGCATTAACCAACGGATTATCATCAGCTGGCCACGCACCATTTTCAACCTGTCTTATTTCAGCACGAATAGATTTCATCGCCCGAATGAAACGGTCTAATTCTGCACGACCTTCACTTTCGGTTGGCTCGATCATTAGCGTGCCGGCAACCGGAAAGCTCATCGTTGGAGCGTGAAAACCATAATCAATGAGGCGTTTGGCAATATCTTCTGCATCAATGCCTATAACCTGTTTCAAAGGGCGAATATCCAAGATGACTTCATGCGCCACATAGCCGCCCTCACCAGCATATAAAACTGAATAATCGTCGGCTAATTGATTGGCAATATAATTAGCGTTCAAGATGGCAAGCTGGCTAGCCTTGCGCAAGCCACGCGACCCCATCATTCGAATATAGGCGTAGGAAATCGGCAGAATCAGGGGGGATCCAAACGGCGCAGCCGCTATTTGCCCCGTTTGTACAGCAGAACCCTCATTAGCGCTTGCGCCCTTTAATTCAGGTGCTTGCCCGTGAGATGGCAGGAATGGCGCTAAATGCGCCCCAACCCCAATTGGGCCCATTCCAGGCCCACCGCCGCCATGCGGAATACAGAAAGTTTTGTGTAAATTCAGATGACTTACATCCGCACCATAGCGCCCTGGCTGAGCCAAACCTACCTGAGCATTTAGATTAGCACCATCTAAATAGACCTGCCCCCCTGCTTCATGCACCCAGTTGCAAATGGTAGTGATATCTTTTTCAAACACCCCATGGGTAGAAGGGTAGGTCACCATCATTGCCGCTAAATTTTCTCCATGCTCGTCTATTTTTTCACGCAAATCAGCTAAGTCAATATTACCATCCTCATCACAAGCTATAACCACAACCTGCATACCTGCCATCTGCGCAGAGGCAGGATTAGTGCCATGAGCTGACTGGGCAATGAGGCATATGGTACGTCTAGCCTGTCCCTTGCTTCTCAAATAACTCCGAATAGCCAACAAGCCCGCATATTCGCCTTGCGCCCCAGAATTTGGTTGCATTGAAATAGCATCATAGCCAGTGATGGTGCAGAGCCAGTCTTTCAATTCCGTTATCATATTAATATATCCTTGCGCCTGATCAACTGGGCAAAAGGGATGCATGTCGGCAAATTCAGGCCATGTAACCGGCATCATCTCAGCCGCCGCATTTAGCTTCATAGTGCAGGAGCCAAGCGGTATCATTGTCCGATCAAGGGCGAGATCGCGATCAGAAAGGCGCCGTAGATATCGCATCATTTCTGTCTCCGAATGATGTAGATGGAATACTGGATGGGTTAGATAATCAGAACTGCGCATTAACGCATCCGGCAGGGTTTGTTCCTTCAGCTTTCCGTCAATCTTGCAAAAGTCAGCTTCTACTGAAAAGACCCGCCAGAGGGTAGTGACGATATCTGCATCACAGGTCTCATCAAATGACAAGGTGACCCCAGCCTCCGTACGGCGCAAGTTAATCCCTGCTTGCACAGCACGCTTACAAAGCGCCTCCCCCTCATCTGTCTTCACAAACACCGTGTCAAAAAATCTGCAACCCACCTCGATGCCCGCATTCGAGAGTCCGGTGGCAAAAACAGCGGCTAGACGGTGCACGCGCGCAGCTATCTCGAACAGACCTTTTGGCCCATGCCAGACCGCATACATCGATGCCATAATGGCCAACAACGCCTGTGCCGTACAAATATTCGAGGTCGCCTTTTCCCGTCGTATATGCTGCTCTCGCGTTTGCAAAGCTAATCGGTAAGCAGGCGCTCCTTCTTTATCCATAGATACGCCAATAATACGCCCAGGCAACATCCGTTTATAGGCGTCTGTAGTAGCCATAAAAGCTGCATGCGGTCCACCATATCCCATCGGTACACCAAACCGCTGGGCAGATCCTATCGCCATATCCGCATCAAGTTCACCCGGCGGTACCAGCAACGCCAGACTAAGCAGGTCACAGGCCATTATAACAAAACTACCAGCCTTCTTTGCTGCCTCAATCGGCCCGGTATAATCTGGTATTTGGCCATCCGTTCCAGGATAAGCCAACAACACGCCAAAAGATTCTTCGGCGATAAGTTCTGTTTGCGGGTTACCAATAACTATTTGCCAGCCGAGCGGCTCGGCACGTGTCCTCACCACCTCGATGACTTGTGCATGACACTGGCTATCGACGAAAAACACATCATCTTTAATTTTAGAGACACGGCGTGCTACCGCCATTGCTTCTGCAGCTGCTGTGGCCTCATCCAAAAGAGACGCATTTGCCATCTCAAAACCCGTTAAATCGCAAATCATCGTTTGAAAGTTAAGCAGGGCTTCTAATCGTCCCTGACTAATTTCAGGCTGATAAGGGGTGTAGGCAGTATACCATGCTGGGTTTTCTAAAATATTGCGTTGCAGAACGGGCGGGATTAGTGTGCCATAATAACCCTGACCAATCAGCGATTTCAGCAGATTATTTTGCCCTGCAAATTCCTTCATAATAGTCAGCAAACTAGCTTCAGAAGCAGGCGGACAAACCGTTATTGCTTCACTCATTTGAATCGTTTTTGGCAGAATAGTGCTGGTCAACTTATCTAGTGTTTCAAATCCAACTATGCCAAGCATTTCAGCTATATCACTGTCAGCAGGTCCTATATGGCGCTGAATAAAATCTTCTTCGCTTTGATTTTCTAGCTCAGTATAACGCATTATCACCCTCGTTATTTTTGCGTTGATTTGAAATTATTGCTTCCTCTAGCTAATTAATGCTAAGTAGGCAGCCTCATCCATCAGCGTATCTAGCTGACTTACATCATCCAACTTTATTTTTACAAACCATCCTGCACCCATCGGCTCCGTGTTAACTTTTGCCGGATCATCCCCTAGCGTTTCATTAATCTCAATCACTTCGCCTGTTACTGGTGCATAAACCGCAGACGCAGCTTTAAAGCTTTCCACGGTTGCCATTTCGCCCCCTGAGCTAACTTTAGTGCCGATTTCCGGTAATTCGACAAACACAATATCACCAAGTTCGCTTTGTGCATGATCGGTAATACCAATAGTAGCGATGTCCCTATCAAGGCGAATCCATTCATGCTCTTGAGTAAATTTTTCCATCTTGTTGCTCCATAGGCTTGATAAATAATTAGTCTGTTTTCTCTTTTACTCTATTGCGCCATAATTTGGGCGCGCTTCCCGCCCCTACGATAAAAACGATGGGCTACAAAAGGCATTTTGGAACGCTCTAGCGCCAGTCTTTTGCCGCGAACCTCCGCGAATAGAGGGCCGTCGCCAGCTGCCTTCCTTACCACCCGCACCATAGCTATCGGCTGGCCAACACAAGGGGAAGGCGCACCAGAGGTTACAACACCCACTTGATTACCGCCGAATTCTGCATCGAAAATTAGCGCCCCACTTCGCGGCGGCACCCCTTTTGGCGCCAAAACGCCTTTCCGGCCCATTGCCGCGCCATCTTGTAATTCTGGCAGGGTGTGTTCTGCTCCAATAAAGCAACCCGCCCGCGCGCCACCTATGCGCCTGATTTTAGGTATTGCCCATTCAAGGCTAGCTGTCGCCACGCTTATATTTTCATCCATGTCTTGGCCATAGAGGCATAAACCTGCTTCCAGACGCAGACTATCACGCGCTATTAGTCCAGCCATTTTAACCCGCTTATCATCGCAAAGTGTTGTTACAAACACTTCTGCAACATCTTCTGGCATGCTGATCTCAAACCCATCCTCGCCAGTGTAACCTGACCTAGATATCTGTATATCTTGTTTGGCAAACTGGCTAGTCGCCACATCCATAAAAGCCATATTTTCTGGTAGCACAAGATGGGCTGCCACCACATCTGCAGCGGCGGGCCCTTGTACAGCGATAAGGGCGCGTTGACGGCGGATAATATTAAAACCAATTAAATGCGTTTGTAACCAAGTTTGGTCTTTTTCTGCGCAAGCTGCATTGACAACCAAACGAACATAATCCCCAGCATTAATGACCATCAGGTCATCGACAATACCCCCCCGCGCATTCAAGAACAGACCATAACGTTGACTACCTGTTGGCAAATCTATCAAATTGGCGGGAATCAGGGCTTCGAGTGCCGCTAGAATAGGGCTGACAGTTCCAGACTCATGGGTGATGTCGAGCTGCGCCATATGCGAGACATCAAATATGGCAGCCCCCTCGCGGCAGGCCATATGCTCTTTCAGCGCGCCATCCCCATAATTTAGCGGCATCATATAACCCGCAAAAGCGGCCATGCGTGCCCCCTGCGCAACATGGTACGCATTAAGACAGGTTGTTTTTTCGTCACTAGTCACGCGCTGTTTTATGATCCCTAATTTTTTCTTGCATCAGCTATTATTTGCTAATGCCGCCAATAAAAATTAAACATCCACGGCGGCGTTCGCTTCCCACGTTTCAGTGTTATAAAATTAACGAAATGAATCAACCATGATTTCAATTGAATCGACGATGATTTCACCTGGTAAGATTAGGGCGCGCAACTTTCCAATCCGCGCTTTATATCCGGCGATTTACCAATCATGGGCTATCGTCTATAAAGATGGTTAAAGTCGCTGTGAAGCACCAACTTAGAACAAGAGAGTCCGGCTTGTGAACACCACTAGTAAGATCATTTTAGGAATTGAAAGTAGCTGTGATGAGACCGCCGCGGCGCTGGTGCGAGAAGATAGGGCGATTTGCGCGCATCAAATTGCTTCTTCCGCTGAAATTCATGCAAGCTATGGCGGGGTTGTGCCTGAGATTGCCGCACGTCAGCATCTAGATATAATTGATACAGTAATAAAATATGCCTTTGATGAGGCTGGGTTGACACTTAACGATATTCACGGGGTTGCTGCCACCGGCGGGCCAGGGCTTATTGGCGGGGTGTTGGTTGGCACCATGACCGCCAAAGCGATTGCCCACACTTTGAATGCTCCTTTCTTTGCGGTAAATCACCTAGAGGGGCATGCGTTAACGGCGCGGCTAACGGATGGCCTTCATTTTCCCTTTTTATTGCTTTTGGTTTCTGGCGGGCATACCCAATTATTGAGCGTTTATGGGGTCGGCCAGTATAAAAGGCTCGGCACGACCATGGATGATGCTGCCGGCGAAGCCTTTGACAAGGGCGCGGCAGCTTTAGGGCTTGGATACCCGGGCGGTCCCGCTATACAGGCCGCAGCAGAGGCAGGACAAGGTCAAGCTATTGCGCTACCACGTCCACGTAAAGGGGCGGAAGATTGTCATTTTTCTTTTTCAGGTCTGAAAACAGCCCTAGCCCAGAAATGGAAAAAAACAGAAGATAAAAGCGCGCCCTCCCGCGCTGATTTTGCCGCTAGCCTGCAGAGCGCCATTGCTGACTGCTTGATAGATCGAACGGCACGCGCCATGAAATTATTTGCAAAGGAAACGGGCCAGCGCCAACTCGTTGTCGCTGGCGGTGTGGCTGCAAATGTTGAAATTGGTAAAAGGTTGCGCGCCCTCGCCAACGAGTTATCCTTTACCGTTACGATACCGCCTGCTGCCCTTTGCACTGATAATGCCGCTATGATCGCATGGGTTGGCCATGAATATTTAGCGCAAGGCAAAAGTGATTCTCTAGATTTTTCCCCACGGCCACGCTGGCCTCTGGATGGTGAGGCACTACCCCCACCCGGGCGCGGGGTGCGTGGCTAAATAATTTCTGGTCATCACTCCAGCCCTCATTATAATCAGCAGTATGAATACCAACATAAAAAATATTAAAAAAACTGTGATTATTGGTGGGGGCGCGTGGGGCACGGCAATTGCGCATCAATTACGCCTTGGTGCGGCGAAAAACAGCACACTACTGGTACGTACTTCCTCTACGGCCAGTGCGTTGGAAAAGGGGCATATACGACAACACCCAGAAATTACGGCTCTATCTGGTTTTAATGCCACGACCGACCTCGCTTGTTTGAAAGAGGCGGACATTGTTTATTTGGCAGTTCCTGTCGCCGCCCATGCAGAAATGCTGGAACGCATAAAATCCGGTACAAAGCAACATTGCCCAGTTGTTCTTTGTGCAAAAGGAATGATGCCTGACAACGAAAAGGGCGGCATTTTTTTACATGAATATACCGTAAAACATCTTGACCAGAGACCATTAGCACTTTTTACCGGTCCTTCTTTCGCGGATGAAGTGCTAAAGGGGCTGCCAACTGCTTTGCTAGCCGCAAGCCTACAAACAGACCTATCTGCACGCTTAGCCGCGCAATTTGAGAATAGTCAATTACGTGTTTATCAAGGAAGTGACGTAATAGGTGCAGCCCTAGGCGGGACCGTAAAAAATGTTATTGCCATTGCCGCTGGCATTTGCGCTGGCCAGCAGCTAGGTGACAATGCTCGCGCGGGGCTTATCACAAGGGGTTTGGCTGAGACAATGCGGCTGGCGGACAAACTAGGAGCACAACGTACAACTATGTCTGGACTAGCCGGTATTGGTGATCTGATCTTATCCTCTAGCAACAGCCATTCACGTAATATGGCCTTTGGCATGGCACTCGGTAGCAATGTTGCTATACCTGAAAAACTAGCTGAGGGGCGGCATTCTGCTGCATATCTTTGCGCTAGAGCCCGCTTCGAGGGGATTGAGATGCCAGTGTGTGAGGCTGTTGATAAAATTGTTAATCACAAGGCGAATATAAAAACAACTATTGCCGAGCTATTGTCACGGCAAGCTGGAAGTGAATAAGCTTTCGCTAAACGTTTTTCGTTTGGCACTCAAACCTAACGGAGCAGACAGATATGGCATTTTGGCTATTTAAATCAGAACCGAATACCTGGTCTTGGCAAAACCAGATCGATAAAGGGGATGTCGGCGAAGGATGGGACGGCGTGCGCAACCATCAAGCTGGCAATAATATGAAGGCCATGCAAATTGGCGATTTAGGATTTTTCTATCATTCCGTCTCGGAAAAACAAATTGTTGGTATTGTTGATGTAACGGAGCTTTGGCACCTTGACCCAACAGACCCGCAAGGGCGCTTTGGCATGGTGACCGTGCGGGCCATTAAATCCATGACTAAACCAGTCAGCCTTGCTGAAATTAAGGCAGAAACACGCCTGTCCGAGCTGGCTTTGATAAAGCAATCGCGGCTTTCTGTTGTGCCCGTAGGAGAGGCGGAATGGAATCTAATTATGGAGATGGGGCAAACCAGCCTATAACCTTAGGCTTTATCCCCGCGCCGTTCTTTGAAAATAAGGAAGAGGTTGCGAAGATAGATAAATAGTCCAAGCCCTTGACCGCAGATAATAACGGGATCCTTACGCCAGAGCGCATATAAGAACAACACCAACCCGCCGCCAATAGAAAAATACCAAAAAGCGAGCGGAATAACGGACTTGCCTTCCCCCTCTGATTTCAGCCATTGGATGATAAAACGCATTGCAAACAGCCCTTGCCCTGCAAAACCAATTATCAGCATAAGTTGTTCTGGCTTGGTTGCCAGAGAACCGGGCAAAAACGGAAATAGGCTGGTCAGAAAATAGCCAATAGACAGTGCCACACTGGCAATAATTCCTGAGATGATCTCCAACATTTATCTCATTCTTCCTGTTTTGGCTTTTGATTTGAATGGTCTGACTTCATTTTCAAAAACCATCCCCGTTTTTGGCATACGCCTTAGAAGCCAAATAACACCTAGCATATCTGAAATACCGACCAGCAACCTATCCAGAATACCATATTTTGACTGACCGCGTTCGCGCATCCTATGGCCAACAGGCACCGCCAAAACACCCCCCCCCTCCCGCCGAATCAAGGCAGGCATAAAACGATGCATATGATTGAAAAACGGGAGTTTGAGAAAAATTTCTCTATCCACCACCTTCAAACCACACCCGCTATCGGGATGGTCATCCTTTAAAAGGTGACGTCTGAGCAAGCGTGCAATTGCCGATGCTTGCCTGCGCATGGCAGTGTCTTTTCGTGTTACCCGAACTCCGCCAGCCATCCCCATCGCTGGCCTTGCGGCAAGCAATGCTAATTCGAGGGCTGGCAAATCAGCTGGTATATTCTGGCCATCGCCATCCAAAACAGCGATCAGCGGGGCATGTGATGCAAGCAATGCCGTGCGAACAGCCGCTGATTGACCAGAGCGATTTTCGTGATGGAGCACCCGTAATTGTGGCACCCGTTTCTGCGCAGCTAGTAAGTCATCTCTCGTGCCATCATTACTGGCATCATTCACATAGATGATCTCAAACTTCCGACCGCTATATGTCGCTACAATTTCATCGATGAGGGGTTGGATATTTCCCTGCTCATTCATTACCGGAACCAGCACAGAAATTTCAGGCATTAGAGATGTTTTAGGAGCCATTTAATGTTAAAACCTATTTGCTTTTTAAAGGCGGGTTTCTGCCGGTTCAAATTTCCTGACTACCCTATAAACTGTCAGCTTAGCTAGTGTCAATCAACCGCCGCTTGCGCGAACATGGTGTTGATAAAAAAATAGCTGAATCTTGCGCCCCTTTGAAAGGTTTGTTCCCAGAAGCATATCAGTAACCATTAGCTCCTGGTTAAGCTGTTCTGCAAGCTGGAGGAATGCCTCCTTGTGGCGCGCTTCAATGACGGCTAGACCATCTGGGGCTTCGGCCATAAAAATGGCTGCCTGTTTAACATCCAGAAGCAAAATATCCTGGCCCAAGTGAAATACAGCTGATGGTTCATGATAGCCTACCAACGCAATGGCCGCCGGCCTATCTGGCAAGCTGGCGATATGGTCTTTCAGCCGATGTGCAATATGGATTTGCGATAGGCTAGCAAACAAACCAGCAATAAGCAGAATATGCACTGCCAAACCCGCGCCGCAAATTGCCAATAAATCACTGAGATTTTGACCGCGATACCACTGCCATAGCCGCCACAACACAAGTCCAACGAAAAGGCCAATGAGGGCCGCAAAAACAAAGGCCCACCCCCCTGACCGGCCACCATACCTAATTGCTAGCCAAAAACAAAGGCCTGCGAGCCCCACGCCCCAAATGGTAGCAAGCCCATACCCGGCCAGAACGAGATAGCGCTGAAATCGGCTGGCCGGAGGGAGCGGCCGGAGTAAGGCAGCAGCGATAAGCATAGCCAAGGCTGGAAAAACGGGCAGAACATAATGGGGCAGTTTGGTAGGGACAAGCTCTATGGCCAACCAGTAACCGGCAAGCCAAGCAACACAAAAGCGGCTAGAAGGGTGTTGGAATATCTCGCGGCCCTGCCGGAATAGGAAACCAAAAAAGGCTATTCCAGGCCAAAATAAAAGCCCAAGCAGACCAAAATAAGTGCCAAATGGCGCCCCATGCGATTCCTGTCCTGAACGCACTTTGGATAGGAAATCTCCCCGAATAGCAGTATCCAAAAAGGCGCCATCTGTTTGATAGGATACAGCAACCATCCAGGGCAAGGTGATCGCCGCCAAAATCAAAATTCCACGAAAAAATGCTAAATAAGCCAACCATTTTATCTGCCGATCTATTACCACCAGCGTTAAAATTGTCGTTAAGGCAATAAGCGGCGCAATCGGACCTTTAACCAAAACGCCAACCGCCATGAAAACCCAGAAACCAATAAATAAGAAACCAGTGGGCGGCGGGTCTTGATTGTGAAAGCGCTGATAAAGCCGCCAAAGGTAAAATTGCTGACATAAAATAGTCGCCAATAATACCGCATCCGTCTTGGCAAGATGGGCCTCACCTATTAACACTGGCGTAGCTGCAAGCAACAGCACCGATAAAATTGGTAGTAGCGGGGTTCCAGGCCACATGCTGGTAGCTAAGCGGAAGGTAAGAAACAGCGCAACCAGAACGCCTAGCACTGAAGGTAGGCGGAAACTAGCAATATCAAAATGACCGAAAATGGCCGCTGAGGCAGATTGCAACCAATAGATAGCTATTGGTTTTTTTGCACGCAACTCATCCATAAAATAAGGGGTAATTAGATCCCCACTAAGAACCATTTGCTTGCTTGCCTGTGCAAAACGGGCTTCATCACGATCAATTACTTCGAGGCTTTGATGCCCAATAAGCACAGTGATAAAAATCACAGTCAACAATCCCCAGAAAAAACCCCAATGGCTAGCTATGTTGCTTAAGATACGCTGCCAGTCTCTGGAAGATAAAAATGTGGATAAGCTCATCTTTGCCAATCACCATTTTAGCCTGCTTTTGTTTAAACAGACCTAGGAAAAATTGGTTATAAAACCCGAACCTTTTTTTGTGTTCTATAACACGGATCATAAATTTGATAATCTTACCGGAAATCACCAAGCTCCGCCAGTCAAGAGATACAAAATACCTTCATAAGAAAAAGAACACCCGTAGCTGATTTTTATGTTGCAAATTAGTATTTTGAAAAATACCTGAAATAGAGGTACAAGCACAAATGAAAAAAGCGCAAAAAGTTAAGCCAAAGCAAAGAGAAGAGATAGAACGCTTTAAAGAGGCTGAGGTAAGCTATCGTCAAATCTGGGCTTTATCTTGGCCGGTGATGTTATCCACCATGTCTGTTCCAATGGTAGGAGCTGTTGATGTGGCTATGATGGGGCACCTGCCTAGCCCGTCTTATGTTGCGGGGGTCGCGCTAGGCACCCTTATTTTTGGTGTTATTGTTCTCGCCTTTAGCTTTTTGCGGATGGGAACAACCGGGCTTACCTCACGCGCTGCAGGCGCAGGTCTTGAAAGGGAAATAAGCCGCATTTTGATGCGAAGCCTGCTTATAGCGCTTATTGGCAGTATCCTTCTTATTTTATTGCACCCTTTTATTTTAATGCTGGCTTTGCAGTGGATTAAAACCTCACCTGCAGTATCTTTGCATATGGACACCTATTTCAATGTCCGAATTTGGGGTCTGCCAGCAACATTGGGTAATGCGGTGATGATAGGCTGGCTACTTGGCCAGCAAGCCATGCGGTTATGTATGACTCAACTTATATTTGTCAATGCGCTAAATATTGCCTTTAATTTGCTATTTGTGCTGAGGTTTGGACTGGATGTTGATGGGGTAGCGGCCGCCTCTGCTGTTTCGGAATGGGCAGGCTTTATCCTGATGATAGCAATTGTGCGCGCTCAGCCTAGTCGCTTCCCCCTCAATCTATCGAGCCTAAATGCCAGCATCCTATTTGCCTACGATAAATGGTTATCGATGCTAAAAATTGCCCGTGATTTAAGTGCGCGTGCATTGTTAGTGTGGGCGATTGAAGCACTGCTCCTATCGCAAGCGGCCAGTGGCGGGGATAACGCCGTAGCTGCCGTGCAGATAGTGTTGGTTATTTTTGCCTTTATCTCCTTTGGATTGGATGGGTTTGCACATGCGACAGAAGCGCTTGCAGGCACCGCCATAGGGGCAGGCAACCGCGCCAAGTTAATTTTGATCATTAAACGTACCAGTGTTTTAGCCGCTGTAACTGCGGTTAGTATGTCAGCCGCTTTATATCTATTAGAAGGGCTATTGATTCCCACAATGACCAGTCAAGTAGCTTTGCAAGCCACCATCGCCGATCTATGGTTTTGGTGTATCCTAATACCGCCCTTCTCTTTTCTAGCATTTCAGATGGACGGCGTTTATGTCGGCGCGGCCGCCAGTCACTACATGCGCAATGGGATGCTCGTGTCTTTTGGGCTATTTGCTGGTGTCGTGTTTTTCTCTGCCTCAGCAGGGCTTGACGGGCTGATGTTCGCCTTTATTGTTTATCTCCTAGTAAGGGGAATTTATTTAGCGCTGTATCTAGACCATATGTTCAACCGATATGTTGGCGCCTCAGTTACCTAATTTAATTATTATGGAGTGATGATGTCAGTCACAAAAATGCAGACCGGTTTTGTAGAACCAGCCAAAGATACTCGCCCCCTTTTTATAGTCTACTACAAAAATCTCGATAGGTGGCTGGATAGCCTAACTGATGCGCAGCAAAACTGGGTACGCGACACAGCCCTGCCTCCAAAAGCAGGGACCTGCATCCCCTTGCCAAATATGGACGGCCATATTGGTGCCGCAGTCTTAATCACCGATAAAAACCTCATCTGGGAGAGTGCTGACGCCGCTAGCCGCCTACCCTCAGGCAGCTGGGAAGCTGATCTTACCTTTTCTGGGGACGATGATATTAGCAAGATTCAGCTTGGCTGGGGACTGGCACAATATCAATTTGCGCCCCACAGGCCGGAAAAAAACCAAGATAATAAAGCCCAGCTTGCGCTGGCAAAAACAGAACGGGATAGAGGCATTTGCGCTCAATTAAAAGGTATACATATTGCCCGTGAAATGATTAATCAGCCCGCGAACATGATGACCCCACAAGGCATTGAAGCGGCCGCTAAAGAAATTGCGCAAACATATTCAGCTAAAGTGAAGGTAACCAAGGGAAAGGTGCTGGAGGGCTATGCGCCAGCGCTACATATCGTAGGGCGCGCCGCTGAAATCCCGCCCCGTCTGATTGATATGAGCTGGGGGGATGAAGGCCCTTTAATCACGCTTGTTGGCAAAGGGATTAGTTTTGATACAGGAGGGCTAGATATCAAGCCATCCCGCGCAATGGAGCTGATGAAGAAGGATATGGGCGGGGCCGCACATGTGCTAGGCCTTGCCGCCGCTCTGATGGAAGCAGGGATAAAGATACGCTTGCGGGTGCTAGTTGCAGCAGCCGAGAATGCGATATCTGAGCGTGCTATGCGGCCACTAGATGTAATTGAAACGGCTGCCGGTATTGCTGTGGAGGTAGGAAATACAGATGCAGAAGGCCGGCTTGTACTCGCCGATGCACTGCATTATGCCTTCAATGACAAAGATCACCCTGCCCCTGATTTCGTGGTAGATTTTGCTACGCTCACAGGCGCCGCGCGAGTCGCATTAGGCACCGAATGTCCGGCTCTGTTTTGTAATCATTATGACACTGCTAAAGAGTTGATGGAGCTAGGCGCCGAGCTTGATGACCCCTTGTGGCAATTGCCACTATTCGACGCATATGAGCGCTTTTTGGATGCTGGGCAAGCTGGCCTATCTAGTACTGGCCATTCTGGCTATGGTGGCGCGATTACGGCGGCGTTATTCCTGCGCCGTTTTGTCGGCAAGAAGCCAGATTGGGCGCATATTGATGTGATGGCATGGAACTTATCCAGCCGCCCTGGCCGGCCAAAAGGTGGCGAGGCCATGGGCCTTCGGGCGCTCTTTGCCTTCATCGAAGCGCGGGCAAAAAAATAAAATAAAATTACTTTATTTAGCTAGTTTGCCTAATAACCCCGGACTCTATCTACCAGATTAGATACTGGCGCACCCTCTATTGTGGCCCTTATAGAGGCGGCGACTTGATCAGCAGCCGTGTCTGGATTAGTTTGCGCGGCCACATGCGGCCAGATGGTAATGGATGGCTCTTTCCAAAAAGGATGGTGATGCGGCAAAGGCTCTTCTGCAAATACATCTAAACAGGCACCATCTAGATGCTGGGCGCGGATAGCGCCAAGCAAATCTGCCTCTACCACCTGTTTGCCGCGCCCACCATTAATGAAATACGCGCCCCTTTTCATCTGCGAAAAAGCTGCTGCATCAAACAGATTCATGGTTGAGGGCGTTAGCGGCAAAATACAGATATGTATATCGCAACTCGCCAACAACGCATCAAACCCCCTCCTGCCATGTGCAGATTTTATCGGTTCTGGAAAATTTCGTGCGCTACGCGACCAACCCGATACATCAAACCCGATTGCAGCTAGCCGTCGCGCAATAACAAGCCCGATAGCCCCCATGCCATATACCGCAACAGGCAAATTTTTTGTCTGGCGCTGGTCGCGGGCCTCAAATCGCCTTTCTCTTGCATTCTCGCGGTAATGTCGCCCGTCACGCAGATAATCCAGAATATTCAATATCACCCACTGGCTTAACGCATGCGACATATCCGGGTCTACCAGCCGGGCAATGGCAGGGCTATTTGGTAGGCTTTTATCTACCATAAGGTGATCCACACCTTGGCCAAGCGAAACGATAAGTTTTAGGTCTTTAAGTTGCGCGAGCCGGCCTTGCGGGGGATACCAAACAAGTGCAAATTCACATGTCAATGCCGCGCTATCTTCTAGTGGGATTAGCTGGCAAGGGCCCAACCTTTTAGATAGACAATCCTGCCACCAACGGCGCTTTTCATCTCGGCCACTAACATCAAAATAAGCAATTTTAACTTGCGCGATTGCTTTCATTAACCCACTACCTGCTGAATTTCAGCGAGTGCTAATGCATGTAACATCTTATTTGCCGCCGCCAGAATAGAGCCATCACCATCTAGACAAATTGGCAGGCCTTGCCAATCGGTAACAACCGCACCTGCTGCTTCCATTATGGGGACGAGAGCCATGATATCATGCGGGGCAAGCTGATGCTCAACAACCAAATCCATATGCCCAGAAGCTAAAAGCGCATAATTATAACAATCCCCGCCATAATGCGATGACAGGCATTGCACCTTTAAATGTTGAAATATTTTCCAGCCTTCGCGGGTAAAGGCATCTGGGCTCGTGGTTGATATATGCGCCGAGCAAAGGGCGGTGGTTTGCCGCGTTATTAGCTTCTCTTCATTTCCAGCTTTTCGTAGGTAGGATGTCCCATCTCTGGTCAGATAACATTCATCCAGTTCAGGCATATCAATCATCGCGCAAACAGGCACCCCATCATGGGTAAGCGCGACCAACGTTCCAAATAGAGGCTTGCCAGTTATAAAGGCCCGGGTGCCGTCTATAGGGTCAATAACCCAGCAAAATGGCTTATCGGCTAGCCCGCCTTCTTCCTCACCGATAATGGCATGATCTGGAAAATGCGCTTTTATGGTGCGCCGTAAAATGGCTTCTATCGATTGATCAGCAATAGTAACCGGACTATCGTCTGATTTTTGGAAGACTTCTGTGCCTTGACGGAAATATTTTGTAATGAGAGGCCGAGAAATCTCTGGCATTTTTACCAGCAATCTTTCCGCCTCTTTACAAATGTTTGATGCTACGCTCATTGCGCCTGTGCGCTAGTCTCAGCCGCTATATCGACCTCAGATGGCAGAGCAATTGGGGCATCTGCCAGAGAGCGTAAATAAGCAATAAGGTTGGCTCTATCTTGTGGCTTTTTTAACCCTGCAAAATTCATCTTTGTGCCCGCTATATATGCCTTCGGCTTATACAAAAATGCATTCAGTGCCTGATAGTCCCAGCCACCATCCATTTCTGCTAATGCGGTAGAATAGCTAAAGCCCTCTACATTGGCTATATCGGCATTAACAATGTTCCACAAGCCTGGGCCAACCTTATTTTTGCCGCCCTTATCAAAGACGTGACAGGCGGTGCATTTTTTGGCTGTTTTAATGCCTGCTTCTATATCTGCCGACGCAAGAAGGGCCAAAATAGGTTCAGGCCCTTTTGCTGCCGCTGGTGCGGCGTTCGTTGTACTTGCTACCTTAACCTCAATTGGATAGGCGTTTTGCGCAAGCTTCTGATGCGGCACCAGAAATTCTGAGAGTTTGTAGCCTGCCATAGCCAACAAGGCTGCCAGCAAGAACCCAGCCGCAACTTTGTTAAATTTGAGATCGTCCATTCTCTAAGTATCCCCACCGTTTATATGGAATTTTGCATTGTTATTCTCATGAACGCAAAATCGATTTAATAGAAACGACCACGCCGTTTTAGTGCTCATTTGTGATAGCGTAATTTTTCGCTGCTCTCAAGCCCTGCAGAACATCTAAAAACAGCTTTTCCTTTGCTTGATCGCTCAAATTGTGAAAAAACCAAAATTATGCAAATAAAAAATGAGAAAATACTAACCCTAATACCTGCTCGGATGCAGGCAACACGCCTCCCTGGCAAGCCGATGCTAGAGATAGCAGGCAAGCCAATGATATGGCATGTCTGGAAACAAGCAATAAGCGCTGAACTTGGCCCTGTTTGCGTAGCAACGGATAGCGCAGAAATCGCTGCTTACATTATAGATAGTGGCGGGCGTGCCATTTTAACTGACCCTGCTCTCCCCTCTGGCTCGGACCGAATCTATCAGGCTTTGCAACGGTCAGTGGATTTTGATGATACTGAAATGGTGATTAACCTGCAAGGCGATTTGCCGGAGATAGACCCAGCCCTTTTGTACAAGCTAGCAGAAATCTTGCGTGAAAATAGATGGGATTTTACAACCCTTGTTGCCCCAATGAGTGCTGCCGAAGCGCAAAGACCACAAATCGTAAAGGCCGTGATCAGCTTTCCAGAGGGGCCAGAAAAAACCGGACGCGCTTTATATTTCAGCCGGGCTGCTGTGCCTGCTGGCAAAGGTGATTTCTATCATCATATCGGCCTTTATGGTTGGCGCGTCTCGGCTTTGAAAAAATTTGTCTCTTTGCCCCCTTCACCTCTTGAGCAATCTGAAAAATTAGAGCAACTTCGTGCGTTAGAGGCCGGAATGTCACTTGGTGTTGGCGTGGTGAATCACGCGCCTGGCGGGGTAGACACACAAGAAGATTTAGACGCCGTAAGGGAGCGCTGGTCGCGAAGGGCTTAACTTAAGATATTGCCACTCCAGCCTTCAAGGCTTTTACATTATTTGCAATAAGGTTCTAATTCAGGCAAAAAGAGCCGGAAAAGTAATCTGCATTGCACAAGATTGTGATTTGGAGAAAGAAAGATAACCATTATGGCTAGGGAAAAAGTAATAGCTTTTCAGGGTGTACCGGGCGCTTATTCACATTTGGCCTGTAGGTCTGTAATGCCTAAAGCGCAAACACTGGCGTGTAACAGCTTTTCTGAAATGGTCTTTAGCGTGCAACGGGGCAAGGCCGACTTTGCCATGGTACCAGTAGAAAATTCTACTGCTGGCCGGGTTGCTGATATCCATCACATTTTGCCAGAATCTGGCCTGTTCATCATTGGCGAACATTACCAGCCCGTTGACCATAAGCTGCTGGCTATAAAGGGGACGACGCTAAGCGATATCACCGAAGTACATAGTCATGAGCAAGGTCTAGCACAGTGCCGAAAATCGATTGAAAAATTAGCCATAAAGCCGGTAATTCATGCTGATACCGCTGGGGCAGCCAAAGATATTGCTTTACTAGGGAATAAAAATGTAGGCGCCATTGCTTCTTCTCTGGCAGCAGATATTTACGGTCTTGATATTCTTGAAGCAAATATTTTAGATAGTAATTCCAACACAACCCGCTTTTTGGTCATGGCACGTGAGGAAACCATTCCAGTTGACCCTAATTTGCCCTCAATCACAACGCTGATATTTGAAGTTCGATCTGTGCCGGCTGTGCTTTATAAAGCGCTAGGCGGCTTTGCCACTAATGGAATCAATCTGACCAAGCTCGAATCCTACATGAAAGGCGAGTCTATGCAGGCCGCGCAATTCTACATTGATTGTGAAGGACATATAGAAACAACAGCGATGGCTCGTGCCCTCGAAGAGTTGCGATTTTATTGCAAGGATGGCGGCGTGCAGATTTTAGGCACCTATCCTGCCAGCCCTGCGCGCTATGCAAAAGCGTCGTGAAGCTCTAGCCAATCTTTTCGTTGCGATAATATCTTTGGTTAGAATGCCGCCAGTCAAGCTGAAAAAACTTGTTTGTCTAGGAAAGATGACGCATACTCCGCACCGGAAGGCTGGGTGGACGATTACCTGCGCTCACCCTGGCGAGATCCGAAAGGAAGCAGCCAAAGCATAGTTTGAACGGGTCACCCAGTCTTTCATTTATCTCGGGCAAAACCACCCAGATGCAACATGATGTCAAAAATAGTTTTGACAATTTGGGTGTTGCACACTTCAGCCATTACAATTCCACAAAGTGCGGTCATAATTCTGGTCATAGTGAGCACAAAATGCTATTTTCAAGTCCATGAGTGACAATCAGACAACAGCCTATCGTGTGCTGGCGCGAAAATACCGCCCCGACAGTTTTGAGACACTAATTGGTCAAGACGCTCTTGTGCGCACGCTGAGTAATGCGCTGGAACTTGGTCGTCTTGCCCATGCTTTTGTGCTAACAGGGGTGCGCGGTATTGGCAAAACTTCTACGGCACGCATTCTGGCAAGAGGGCTGAATTGTGAGGGCGCAGACGGAACAGGCGGGCCCACCCTAAACCCATGCGGGGTGTGCCAAAATTGCCGTGATATTGCAGATAGCCGGCATATTGATGTTCTTGAAATGGATGCGGCTAGCAATACCGGCGTGGATGACGTGCGCGAAATCATAGAGGGCGCAAACTATCGCCCTGTTTCTGCGCGATTTAAGATATATATCATCGATGAGGTTCACATGCTCTCGCGAAATGCGTTTAACGCATTACTAAAAACGCTGGAAGAGCCGCCTGACAATGTAAAATTTATTTTTGCGACCACAGAAATTCGAAAGGTGCCCGTTACCATCCTTTCACGATGCCAGCGTTTTGACTTGCGCCGGGTGCCAATTGATATGATGAAAACCCATCTTGCAAGCATAGCAGAGGCCGAAGGCATTAGTGCTGAAGATGGCGCGCTGATACAAATTTCAAGAGCCTCGGAAGGCTCTGTTCGTGATGCATTGTCGTTGCTTGATCAAGCAGCCGCAATGGGCGCAGACAAGATAGATGAAGCCTCTATTATAAACATGCTAGGTCAAGCTGAAGTGAGCCAGGTTATTGATATATTGAACGCTTGTTTTGCTGGTCAAACAGCGGAGGCCATTAATTTATTCCTTTCAGCTGATGCGGGTGGAGCAGAGGCTGAAACTATGCTTGCTGATATGCTTGACTTGTTGCATCAGGCTAGCTTAATCGCGGCAGGTGCTAGCCCAAGTGACCTGCCAGAAGATCAACTAAGCGAACTTCGCGAAATTGCAGATATGGGCATTGCGAAACTAGGCCGAGCTTGGCAATTGATGCTACATGGCCACAGTGAACTAAAGGATGCCCCTAACCCGAAGGCAGCCGCGCAAATGGTTTTGATTCGGCTTGCTCATCTAGCGCCGATGCCAACCCCAGCAGATATCATTAAAACGCTCCTAGAGGATGAAACCCCTACTAGCCCGGGCGCAACAGTACCGTCTTCTCCGACATCATCCTCTCCAGAAAGATCTTCATCCAAAGTGCCGCCGGCCCCGCCGTTAGAAACAGTGGTTCAAACAACCAATAACGAGCAGGCCGTGAAAGCTACGCCGCCTACCCTGAGCGCCAATATGCCCTCCAAGAGTGGCGCGCTATCATTTACTAGCCTGCGCGATATTGCTGATTATTTTGACACAAAGAATGAGAAGATCCTTACCGCAAAGATTAAGCGGCATTTGCGTCTGGTAAGCTTTGCTCAGCACAAGCTTGAAGTTGTGGTAGCTGGCGACAATGCAAAAGATCTCCCCCAGCAATTAGCCAAATCTTTGTCAACTGCAACCGGAGAACCCTGGCTCGTTTCAGTCAGCGAAACAGGGGGCGGAAAAACCCTTGCCGAAGAAGATTTAGAAATACAAAACAAAGAAAAAAGCGCCGTAGCAGAGCTACCGCTCGTAGCTAGTGTTCTGGAAGCCTTTGAAGGGGCAGAGATAACCGCAATAAAACGAAATGGCGATGGTGATGACACACAACAAGCGGCAGAAAATTTAGCGGCAACCCAAGAAACATAGAAATAAGTAAGGAGGATAAAAATGCGCAATATTGGCGGCATGATGAAACGCGTTCAAGACATGCAGGAAAAAATACAAGAAATGACAGCCAAAATGGAAACATGCCGCTTTGATTGTTCGGTTGGCGGCGGCGCGGTTGTAGCTATGGTATCTGGGAAGGGTGAACTGATTGACCTTGCGATCAGCCCAGAGGCGCTAGATCCAGACGATACGGAAACCCTGTGTGACCTGATAAAATTAGCTGTAAATAATGCCAGAGCTGATGCTGAGGCAAAAAAGGCTGAAGCCTTGAAAGAACTTACTGGTGGGCTACCGCTACCCCCCGGCATGTCGTTACCTTTCTAGCCGTTAGACTTTCTAGCGGTTAGAATAATTTTCCCCTTAATCATATAAGCTTCGACAAAAGATAGATGCCAGAGACCCCTCTTGATCAACTTATAAAGCGGTTATCCCGCCTACCAGGTCTTGGGCCACGCTCAGCCCAGCGCACGGCTTTGTTTTTACTTAAAAACAGAAACCAAATGATGTTGCCACTTGCCAAAGAAATGGACCATGTTGCCCGACATGTTCGCACCTGTGTAGAATGTGGCAATTTGGATTTACAAGATAAGTGCGGGATTTGTCTCGATGGAAGACGCGACCCAAGCCGGCTTTGCGTCGTTGAAGACGTGTCTGATTTATGGGCTATTGAACGAGCAGGAATTTTTTCTGGCCTTTATCACGTACTTGGCGGCACCTTGAGCGCCCTCGATGGGCGCGGGCCAGCAGAACTTGGCATTGACCGGCTAGTTGCGCGTGCACATGCCCTTCAAACATCACAAGAGATGCAGCCAGAAGTTATCCTTGCAACCTCCGCAACCTTAGATGGCCAAACCACGGCACATTATATTGCCGAGCGGATAGAGATAGCTACCTTGAAAATAACCCGGCTTGCGCATGGAGTGCCTGTTGGCGGGGAGCTAAATTATCTAGACGATGGCACGCTTGCACAGGCGATGAAGGCCCGCACACGCCTGTAATTAGACTACTCTACCTCCGAAGCTTTCTTATTCGCCGCAGACAGCAAATCTTTTGGGGCAGCGACTACTGGTTTTACCTCCTCAGTTTCAACGTCATAATCCTCAATACGCCGGCCACGGTAACTGATTTTGCCTGTAGAGGTTTTAATTTCCTGAACATCTCTTTGTGCAAGCTCGAAATGCTTGCCAAGATTATCTACCCGCTTATCGAGACGCGTAACGTCCCCAACTAACGTGCCAATTTCCTTCTGAATAAGAGCGGTTTGCTCACGCATTCGCGCATCCTTTAAAATAGCGCGTACCGTGTTTAAGGTGGCCATCATCGTTGTTGGCGAGACAATCCAAACCCGTGCATCATAAGATTTTTCTACCACATCCAGCATATTCGCATGCAATTCGGCATAAACCGCTTCAGAAGGCAGAAACAAACAGGCTGATTCGGCAGTCTCACCAGCGATGATATAACGCTCCTGGATATCCTTGACATGTTTCAGAACATCTATGCCCAATTGCTTGCGCGCTACCTTTCGTGCCCCTTCATCATCCGCATTTTGCATCCGGTGCCATGCTTCCAAGGGAAACTTTGAATCAATAATGATATCCCCTGGAGGGTTAGGTAACTTCAACAGGCAATCTGCGCGACGACCATTGGATAGTTGTACCTGGAATTCATATGCATTCGGCGATAATACGTTACGAACAAGATTTTCCAGCTGAACTTCACCAAACGCGCCTCTGTCAGTTTTGTTGGCCAAAATATTATGAAGCTGAGTAACCTGTCCTGTAAGCTCACCAATTTTGGTATTAGCGGCATCAATGACAGCGAGGCGCGCCGCTAAATCACTCAGATTTTTATGTGTTTTTTCAGTTTGTTCCTGCAGGGAATTGCCCATACGTACGCTCATCCCAGAAAGCGATTCTTCTAGCCGTTGAGAAAGGGCTACCATCTGTTCAACATGGGCTTTTTGTTGTTGTTGGGCTGCCTGTGTAAGCTGAGCAAGCTGGCCACGTAATTCGATAAGCTCTTGCGGTGGTTTAGCATCTATTGCCAACCCTTGCCGACGCAATATTAGGATAAGCCCAAAACCTACTAGCCCAGCAACAAGTGCAATAATGATAAGTAAAGAGATAACAGAGAGTTCTATATCCATCTCTTTTCACTAGCATTATTTTAAAAAAACTTCATCTGCAAATTAGCATGGCCATAAAAGATATCGAGATTAGACCCCCGAAGATAATTCATCTAGCAACAGATCTTGCGAAAAACTGGCAGTTTATCCATACTCACCATCAGAATAGCCAAAGATGGAAACATAGAAACAAAGTTAGGTTTAGTCATATGGCGATATTGCCGATCCTTTTAACGCCAGAGCCTGTTTTACGGGAAATAGCACAACCCGTAGTTTCGATAACAGATGAGCTATTAGGCTTATTGGACGATATGACTGATACGATGTATGACGCACCTGGCATCGGACTAGCGGCTAATCAAATCGGTAGGCTAGAGCGAGTTATTGTTATGGATTGCGCCAAGGATGATGGTACAGCTGAATTATGGAAGATGATTAACCCAGAGATTATCTCTTCATCTGAGAAAACGGCAAAGTTAGAAGAGGGGTGCTTATCTATCCCCGGCCATCATGGTGATGTGGTTCGTCCAGCAGAGGTAGAAGTCCGCTATTTAGGCACAGATGGCAATATCCACGAAATGCAGGCATGCGGATTGCTGGCAGCTTGTATACAGCATGAAATAGATCATTTAAACGGAGTTTTATTCATTGACCATCTCTCGTCTCTAAAACGTGATATGATCTGGCGTAAAGTTTTAAAAGAAGCTAAAGCACGCTTATGACAGATAATAAAAAGCCTTCACGCAGCCCCCGAAAAGCCCGCCTTGTTTTTATGGGAAGTCCAGATTTTTCAGTACCTAGCCTGCGCGTCTTAAATAAAGCTTTTGAAATTTGTGCAGTCTATACTCAGCCGCCACGCAAAGCTGGACGCGGTATGAAATTGCAACCCACCGCTGTTACAAATTGTGCCAGCCAGCTTGGCCTTCGATGTTTTTCACCTATCCACCTGCGCGGTAATGAAGAAGAAGAAAAGCGGCTGGCCAGCTTTGAGGCTGATTTGTTTGTGGTAATTGCCTATGGATTAATTTTGCCAAAATCTGTTTTAGATGTCCCGCATATTGCCTGTATTAATGGGCATGCCTCGCTATTGCCGCGCTGGCGAGGCGCCGCCCCCATCCAGCGCGCAATAGAGGCAGGGGATGCACAAACGGGCGTTACAATTATGCAAATGGAAGAAGGACTAGATACAGGGCCGATGCTCAGCAGTGCGGCTATAAAGATTAATAATGGTATGAACGCTGGCAATTTACATGATGCGCTTGCGGGCCTAACAGCGGAATTAATACCCCCTGTAATTGACGGGTTAATGGCAGGCAATATATGCCCTATCCCGCAACCAGAAATGGGAGTAACTTATGCCAAAAAAATCAATAATTCGGAAACACAACTTGGGTTTGAATTGCCTGCACCGTTGCTTATGCGCAAAATCTGCGCGTTCAGCCCCCATCCGGGCGCCTCTATTGAAACTCGGACTGGGTGGCTAAAGCTCCTTTCCGCAAAGACACTATCAGATGAGACAACAGACGCCATGCCTGGCAGTTTTTTGGGTCGTAGCCAAGCAGATGGCATAAAAATAGCTTGCGGTGATAATAGCGTACTTCAGATAACAAGACTGCAACCAGCGGGCAAAAAACCGATGAGCGGGGCAGCTTTTTTAAATGGGCAGAACTGGCAGGTAGGCGAAAACATCACTAACCCAAATGCCATAAGAAAACCCTAGGGGGCGGCTATGGGTAAAGCAAAGACACTACCGCCGCTACAACGCATGCTTATTACCATCGAGTATGATGGCACCGGGCTTATTGGATGGCAACGACAGAATAATGGGCCGTCAGTGCAGGCCTATCTAGAGGCGGCAGCCAAAAAACTGACTAACCAGGCCACCCCTATTCAAGGTTCTGGACGCACAGATGCTGGTGTGCATGCCTGTGCGCAAGCTGCCCATCTAGATGTGCCCCCAAGTTTTAGCAGCTCTGCGGTAGTAAATGGGCTAAATGCATGGCTAGAGACAAGCCAAATTAGTGTCTTATCAGCGCAGCCCGTTATGTCTGAGTTCCATGCCCGTTTTGATGCGGTCGAGCGCGAGTATCTCTATCGCATTCTTGACAGGCGTATACCAACATCCTTGCGCCGCCAACATGTCTGGCACCACCGCAGAAAGCTAGACGTTGAGGCGATGAATAAGGCAGCGGAACAGCTTATTGGGCAACATGATTTTACCAGCTTTCGGGCGACCGGTTGTCAAGCAAATTCACCGATGCGTACCCTTGATAGCCTGAGCGTTTGCCGCGCGGGAGATGAAGTGCATATTCGCGCACGCGCACGCTCTTTTTTATATCATCAGGTTCGCAATTTCACTGGCACGCTAGCGCTAGTTGGTGCAGGCAAATGGACACCGGAAGATGTAAAAACAGCATTAGAAGCCAAAGACCGGTCCAAAGCTGGCCCTGCGGCTCCGCCGCACGGTCTTTATCTAACGAATATTGTCTATCCAAAGCGATAGTTGGAAGGCTAGCCAAGGCTCATTGTGCTCTGCAACCCGCCTATCGTGCCAACAACCATATCTACACCAAAGCGCCCCAGTACAAGACCAATTGCCGCACCAAAACCAAGCTCTAGCTGGTTGCGGGCAACGCGGAATTGCCAAACCAATATCCATATAGCAACAGGCAAAACAATAATCTGTAGCAATACGATACCGGTCATAAACATGAGTAAAGTAACCAGCCCGAAAAGGACAATTTGCAACGCATATAGCCAGAAAAAGGGGACAACAAAATGCAGATATTTATCATTACGACGCCACCAGACCACCATATGCCAGACAATTAATGCATATAAAAGCAACGAGACAAGCGAGCTAACGCTATAAAGTGCTAGAAAATGTGTGCCTAAATGGGTAAATGGAAGGGCCATAAACAAACCAAAACCCCAGCTAGCCAATACCGCCTGCCAGAAGGAGGTTGGGGTAAAAGAAAAAGCGTTTTCTACTTTCACCCGCCCAGCCGTCACATCAAAGGCAGCAATGAGATTCTGGATAATACTTGCCTTTGGTGGCCCTGTTTCTGACATTAGTTTCTATCCAGTTCTGCCAGCATTTCAACATATATATCTGTAAGGCGGTCAATATCATCTGTTGCTACATGCTCGTCAATTTTATGCATAGTCTTTCCCACTAAACCAAATTCTGCTACCGGACAAATTTTACAAATGAACCGCGCATCAGAAGTCCCCCCTGTTGTAGACAAACTTGCCTGTTTGTTGGTCAAGCGGGATATCGCGGCCTGCATTTTTGTGGTTAGCACCCCCGGCTCTGTAATGAAGGGGGAAGCATTAGAAGCAAATTCGGCCTCATAACTAACCACATATTGTTTGGCCATCCTCTCGAAATGCTCTTCTAGCCAGCCTTTTAAATTATCCACATTATGCTCGGTATTAAAGCGGATATTAAAAGTAGCAATAACGGCTTGAGGGATCACATTACTTGCCCCTCCAATCTGTTTTATATCTGTAACCTCTGCTGTGCTAGGGCCAAAATAATCAGTGCCCCCATCCAGTTCGGTAGAATTAACAGGCGCCAACATCGCAAAAAGCGCTGGCATAGGATTATTAGCAAGATGGGGATATGCAACATGCCCCTGCACTCCTTCCACATGCAACTGACAGCTTAGCGAACCACGCCGCCCATTTTTTATCATATCGCCTAGCTCATGCGGATTTGTTGGCTCACCAACAATACAGAAATCCGGTTGCAGACCTTTCTCCTGTAGCCATTCAACCATCTTAACCGTACCATAACGTGCATCACCCTCTTCATCGCCAGTAATGATAAGACTGATACTGCCAGTCAAGGCCCCGCTCTCAATATAGTTTTTCGCTGCTGCTACAAAGGCAGCGATACCGCCTTTCATATCTGCTGTACCGCGACCATATATTTGACCATCCCGCACGTCACCGCCAAAGGGGTCAGATGACCAAGCTTTCACATCACCTGCAGGGACAACGTCCGTATGCCCCGAAAAGGCGATATGCGGATGGCCTGAGCCTATCATTGCAAACAGATTGTCAACACGCGCTTCCCCCTCACCGAAGGGCAGGCGCGTACAGCTAAACCCAAGTCCTTTTAGAACCTGTTCAAGAAAGTCAATTGCCCCGCCTTGGGCAGGCGTCACAGATGGACATTTTACTAAATCTTGCGTTAGCTGAACAGCGTAGGAAAGAGCAGTCATCTAAAAAGCACCCTACATCCTCAGTCGCGCAACAAATCATTAACAGAAGTTTTAGAGCGCGTGCGCTCATCCACTTGTTTGATGATGACCGCGCAAGACAAAGAAGGTCCGGGGCTGCCATCGGCTAGTGGCTTGCCGGGCATGCTGCCTGGCACGACTACGGAATACGCTGGCACACGGCCCATATGAACCTCACCGGTAACCCGGTTAATGATTTTCGTTGACGCGCCGATAAATACACCCATTGATAATACCGCACCCTGCTCAACCACTACACCTTCAACTACCTCAGATCTGGCCCCAATAAAGCAATCATCCTCAATAACAACCGGACCCGCCTGCAAGGGCTCTAACACACCGCCTATACCCGCACCACCAGATAAATGCACATTTTTGCCAATTTGTGCGCATGAACCCACTGTTGCCCACGTATCCACCATTGTGCCGCTATCTACATAAGCGCCCAAATTAACAAAGCTAGGCATCAGTACCACAGAGGGCGCGATAAAGGCAGAATGTCTAACAATCGTTCCGGGTACGGCACGAAATCCCCCTTTGTCAAAGTCTTCAGCACGCCAGCCGCTAAACTTCATCGGAACTTTGTCCCACCAGAAAGATGCGCCAGCTTGGGGATGTCCTGGACCTCCAGACATAACTACCATCTCGTTCAAACGAAAGGATAATAGAACTGCTTTTTTTAGCCATTGATTAACCTGCCATTGATGGTTACCAAGAGGCTCAGCTACCCGCGCTGTTCCACTATCCATCATCGCTAAAGCTTCCTCTACTGCTTCCCTTACTTCCCCTTTAGAAGAGGCGTTAACTTTATCACGGTTTTTAAAAGCGGTATCGATAACCTTTTCGAGATTGGCACTACTCATCTCATTCTCCTTAGATCGGGGTGTTACCCTTTTTATGTTCGAGGTTTTAATTGACCTTAATTTAACCCGCTATACAAAACTAATTTTATATATAGCGCTTTGTTTTCTATTTCATACTAGCCTATTAATAAAGAGCGCCAGAAATTCGCCTTAAAGACTATGAGCTTGATGAATTTCTGCAAGAAATGTTTTTAAGTCTGCAGAGATATAATGGACGAAATCTTCATCGGCGCCATTTGCTGCCCAATCATGATCACTAACCAGCCAGACTGTTTTCATCCCTAATGCCGCCGCTGGTTCTAAGTTACGCGCCATATCTTCGACCATAACACTTGTATGCGGATCAATGTTACTTTGCTTAATAAAAGTCTGATAGGGGGCAGGATTTGGCTTTGGTATATGGCTAGATGCTACAATATCGAAAATGAAATCAAAATGATGGCGGATACCAAATGCCTCTAGAATACGCGTAGCATGGCGGGTAGTGCCGTTAGTATAAATATGTTTACGTCCAGGGAGCCTAGCGAAAAAATTGTCCAGTTCTCCATCATAATGCACGTCCGATAAATCTATTTCATGCACATAAGCTAAAAAATCGTCTGGCTCCATATTATACTCACGCATTAGCCCATGCATGGTGGTGCCATATTTCCGAAATAGGCGCGTTTTCATCTCAGTAGCGGCCTCGGCATCCAATTTGAAATGCTCCATAATAAAACCAGTCATCCGTTCTGCTACACGCGGAAATAAACTAGAACTGGCGGGATAGATGGTATTATCCAGATCGAATACCCAATTTTTAATTTCAGCTAAGCCAAAGCTGTCCAGACTTGTTTTCATCTGGTCCTCCTCGTTTTTCCGTCAGTCTTGTCTTAATTTCTAGTAATTAGCGTGCCAATACCATGTTCAGTAAACAGTTCTACTAAGACAGCATGCGGGGCGCGGCCATCTAAGATAACTGCTGCCTCAGCGCCTTGTTCTACTGCTTCAATACAGGTTTCTACCTTGGGGATCATGCCGCCCTGAACCGTGCCATCTTCGATAAGATTTTGTGCTTCACTTACTGTCAGATGCGAGATATGCAACCCGCCCTTATCCTTGACGCCTGCAACATCCGTAAGCATCAGCAACCTGCTAGCACCAATAGCGCCAGCAACTGCGCCCGCTGCAGTGTCTGCATTGATATTATAGGTCTGGCCATCTACCCCACTGCCGATAGGAGCAATAACCGGGATCATATCCGCAGCCATCAATGCCCAAAGTGCAGTTGGATCGACAGTTTTTGCCCGGCCAACAAATCCCAAGTCTATCTTTTCTATCTGGCTGTCACTTTGGCTCGCAGAACTGTCTAATTTACTAGCTGTAATGAGATGACCATCCTTGCCAGATAGACCAACAGCCCGTCCGCCAGCCAAATTTACTGCTGCTACCAGTGATTTATTTATCGCGCCAGCTAGCACCATCTCCACCACTGAAATAGTCGCCGCATCGGTTACACGCAAACCATTTACAAAATTAGACTCGATTTTTAGGCGCTTAAGCATATCGCCTATTTGTGGACCACCGCCATGTACAACTACTGGCTGAGCGCCTATTTGGCGTAGCAGAGTCATATCCGCAGCAAAGCTATCTACATGAGCCTGCTCGCCCATAGCATGCCCCCCAAATTTCACCACAATCGGCTTATTGCTATAACGGCGCATGTAGGGCAATGCCTCAATTAGTAGGCCGGCCTTTTCCATCCATTCATTGGTTTGTGATGTCATCTTCATTTCTCGTTCTACGCATTAATAAATAATTCCGATATTTTTTGATAGGCGCGTTTTTAGGGTACGCCGTCATCTTCTTACCGCCAAACTATAATAAAGCTTCCAGATAAACGCTAGAACCGCTTTTCGATTGGGCTAAAGACTGTAGCTAGCAAGATGCGCACGAAGTGCTTCAACCCCAAGCTTGGTTTCAGATGATGTAACCCAGACATGCGGATAGGCAGCAACATGCCGGCTGACTTTTTCAGTCGTTTTTGAGATCACAGATTTTTGTTCAGATATCTTTACCTTATCCAACTTTGTAAGAATAGCTGCCCATGGGACAGCCGCATCATCCATCAGTTTCATCATATCTTCATCAGCTGGACCAACCCCGCGCCGTGCATCTATGAGTAAAAACATGCGTTGCAGGCTCTGTCGCCCACTTAAAAATTGTCGTGTGAGCACAGTCCATGCCTTGATATCGGTTTTGGGTGCTTTTGCATAACCATAGCCCGGCAAATCTACGAGTTGCAGGCGCTGAGCAAGCGCAAAGAAAATAAGCTGACGGGTACGCCCTGGCGTCTGCGAGGACCTGGCTAATGTACGCCGTCCTGTCAGAGCATTCACCAATGAAGATTTACCAACATTGGACCTACCCGCAAAAGCTACTTCAGGCAGGTCAAGCGGCGGCAGGTTATCTAGCGAATTAGAAGCGGCTATAAAATGGCATTCACCAGCAAATAATAACCGTCCAGTTTCAAGCTCTTCAGGGCTGAAATCATCAAGCCCTAAATCGCTTGGGCTGGTTTCCGGCGCTGTCTCTTCCATATCGCTAGGTCAGCTGGCTTTGTTTCTTGATGGTTTTGGTAATCCACCATTGTTGCGCAATTGACAAGGTATTGTTCCATGTCCAGTAAATTACCAATCCAGCGGGGAAGCCAGCTAGTAAGAAGGTAAAAAATACGGGCATCCATTGGAATATTTTTGCCTGAATAGGGTCTGGCGGCGGCGGGTTCAAGCGCATCTGCACGGCCATACTAATGCCCATTAGAATCGGCCAAATACCAATCGACAAAAATTGTGGTATAAAATCAACAGAATAAGGTAGCAAGCCAAATAAATTAAAAATAGATGTTGGGTCAATCGCTGATAAATCTTGTATCCATCCATAAAAAGGGGCATGCCGCATTTCGATAGAAACATATAATACCTTATAGAGGGCAAAAAACACTGGAATTTGCAACAGAATTGGTAAACAGCCAGCCGCTGGATTAACTTTTTCACGCTTGTATAACGTCATCATTTCTTGATTTAGACGGGTTTTATCATCGCCAATATCTTCGCGCATTTTTTTTACTTTGGGCGCAAGATCGCGCATTCTGGCCATTGATTTATAGGATTTATTAGCCAATGGAAAAAGCACTAAACGCACTATAATGGTGAAGGCAATGATAGCCAAACCAAAATTACCCAATAGGCTATTAAGCCAATTTACCGCATAGAAAAACGGCTTAGTTAGAAAATAAAACCAGCCAAAGTCAATCGCTAAATCGAAATTCGCAATTTTAAGATCTTGGCTATATTTATCGAGGAGCGTGACCTGTTTTGCCCCTGCAAACATGTTGGTCTGCCAGCTAATCGTCTGGCCCGGATTCAGGGTTTGGGCATCTCCAAGCAAATCTGTCTGATAGGTATCGCGATTTGCACCAAGCGCGCGCATCGAATAAGAAACATACTGATCTTGCGATGGCATGAGAGCCGCCAGCCAATATTTATCGGTAATCCCTATCCAACCCCCTTTTTCTTCGGTATCGATAACAATCCCGTCTGAGCCGGCATCTTGTAAATCATCATAATTCTGCTCGCTCAGCGTTTCATCAAATACACCAAGAGGCCCTTCATGTAAAATATACAGCCCCGAAGTAGCAGGCGTGCCTTTGCGCCGAATAAGGCCATAAGGGTTCAAACTAGCAACCGTGTCCAGATTAGAGGTAACTGACTGGGTAATCGTCATAAGATAGTCGTCATTAATTTCAATCCGCCGCTCAAACACCAGCCCCTCGCCATTATCATGCTGGAGCACTAACGGGCTCTCAGGTGTTAGGCTAGCATTTTTTGCCTGCCAAACGGTTTGAGAGTTCGGCAGAGAAAACGTTTGTCCAATAGCATTTACCCAGCCAAATTCTGCAAAATAAGGCTGCTGAGAATCAAACCTTTGAAATAGTCTAATGGGTTCTGAATCAGGCTCCTGGGTTTGATAATAGGTTGTTAAAATAAGGTCGTCTATGCGCGCGCCAAGGGTTGAAATCGACCCAGTAACGAGGGGGGCGATTATATCAAGGCGTGTGCCTGTATCACTGATATCCGCTAGTGAGGGGTTCGCGCTGGAAGCACTGAGACCCTCGTTGCTAGACCCGGCTTTAGGTTGGGGAATGCTTCCATCCTGTTGAACCTGCTGCTGCGCTTCAAAAGCTGCCTTTTCGGCCTCTAACTTAGGTTCCACGAAATAAATCTGCCAGCCTATCAAAATCGCCAGAGATAGCGAAATGGCAGCGACCATATTTTTTGTTTCAGGCGTCATGATTTTATACTTCTTCCCTTAATTGAATCCCTTTGAAACAAGCCTTCCTGAAGTAAATCTTGCTTCTCAACCCTAACGAATTAAGGCACTGGATCATAGCCAGTCCCTCCCCATGGGTGACATTTTAGAATACGTTTAACGGTTAACAAGCCACCACGCAATGCCCCGTGCTTGATTATCGCGTCCTTTGCATAGTCCGAACAGGAAGGCGAAAAGCGACAATTAACCCCAAACAGCGGAGAGATGAAGAATCTGTAGAAGTAAATCGGTATCAAAAAAACACCTATAGCCAGCCTATCATGCGCACGGCGCGGGGGGTTAAAATTGTTTTTATCTGGTGCCATTTTACCCCTAGTGCTACTAATTATACCCACGTTTTTTGGGCGGCAAAGGATTGTCCAATTTCATATGAACTGCTTTTATAGCTTTTTGCAAATCTACTGAAAGGCTAGCAAATTCAGCCCCAAGAACCGATTGTCGGGCAATTAGCACATAATCTGTGCTCGTGCGCAAGGCTGACATACCAATAGTACGACTGAGAGCGCGTAGACGGCGTTTAGCACGATTTCGACACACAGCATTGCCGACTTTTTTTGAAGCTGTGAAGCCAAACCTTGAGCAAGAGATGTGATCTGGGGCTTTTCCTGCTTGCAGAATAAAATGCGCCATCACTTGGCGGACGCCTCTATGTTGTAGCCGCAAAAAATCAGCCCGTTTTTTTAACCGAAGCGAATTATGAGACAATTTTTTATGGGCTTTCGCCATCAAATCCTGACTGAACTCGACGTTTTGCGCCGTGCCCAAGGCCCCAAAGCTTTTTAGGCTGAGAGCTTTGAACGACCTTTTGCACGTCTGGCCCGGATCACGCGGCGGCCTCCAACAGTCGCCATTCTTGATCTAAAGCCATGACGGCGTTTTCGAACCAAAACACTTGGCTGATAGGTGCGTTTCATGCCCGCGGCCTTTCTTTTATCAGATAAAATCTTCTATAACAACGTTGTGTTATTAGGCATAGAGGCTGGAATTGTCAATCTTTTTCGCGTCTAAAAGACAAATGCAAATTAGGTGCAGTTGTGCAACTTTCTAATTTGCTTTAAGTGAAAGTTTTGTATCGCCTTTTTCCAAGTAACTCATCTGCTTCTGTTAAAAAGTTTCTGCGATTGGCACTGACGGGCGTGGTTCTAGATCCCAGGGAAAGAAAATCCACGTGTCCTGAGATACTTCAGTTATAAAGGTGTCAACCACAGGCCGACCTTTAGGCTTAGCATAAACAGTTGCAAAATGGCCTTTTGGCATAATTTGGCGCAACATTTTTCCAGTCTCGCCAGTATCAACGAGGTCATCAATAATTAGCCAGCCGCCGCCATCACCAGCATTATCAGGGGCTTTGATAATTTCCACTTCACCACGATTTTGTGCGTGATAAGAAGCAAGACACGCTGTTTCAATGTGCCGAATTTCCAGTTCTCTTGCGACAATGGCTGCCGGCACCAGCCCACCTCTTGTAACAGCAACGATGCCTGAAAAGGGACCTAATTCTATGAGTCGCCATGCAAGCGCTTTGGAGTTGCGGTGAAGTTCTTCCCATGATACTGGAAAATTTTTATTCTCATCATAGGCCATAATTAATCCCCTTACTTAAAAAGGGCCACTTTCACTAATAAAAAACTAGCCCATATTTCGCGCAACCTTGATGCGACCTTTTATAGCGAACCTAGCCCAGCTGTCCAACATTTCCCATCGACAAGCATCACTTCAATGCATTTAGGAACATAATTTGGGCTGGTATAATCACTTTCAGTAAAAATTCGCATACGCCCAATATATAGGCTAGACATCGACAGAGGGGTGGATTATTGTCCGCTTCATTTAAATCCTGCATTATATTGACGGGGTGGCAAGTAAGCGCTCGTAGCTCAGCTGGATAGAGCACTAGACTACGAATCTAGGGGTC
>MDTG01401597.1_pt1 | contig 57564 bp, 47 predicted proteins | sample 811421 | NCBI WGS metagenome assembly MDTG01 (sample SAMN05326645, study PRJNA326480) | marine metagenome | isolation source: seawater | place: Pacific Ocean: South East | collected 2011
AACGGAATTTCACTAATTATCTTCAGCGGTATCATAGCTGAAGTTCCCTCTGCCTTGGTGGGCACTCTAGAGCTAGGGCGCACAGGGGCATTATCTGCTTTCTTAATCGTTGCTGTATTTTTTATGGCTGTCGCGGTAATTGCCTTCATCGTTTTTATTGAGCGATCTTTGCGTAAAATTCTTATTCAATATCCAAAGCGTCAGCATGGGGCTAAGGTATTTGGTGGTGAAGCCCAACATTTGCCTCTTAAAATTAATGTTCCAGGCGTTATTCCGCCGATTTTTGCCTCTTCGTTATTGCTGATGCCAGTATCAATTATAAATCTGTCTGGTGGACAAGATGGGGGCGCGGAATGGCTCGTAACACTAAACGCGCTTCTTGGTCGCGGCCAACCCCTATATTTGGCGATTTACATTGGGCTGATTGTTTTCTTTGCCTTCTTCTACACGGCGATTGTATTTAATCCTGAGGATACGGCTGATAATTTGCGCCGTAATGGCGGGTATATTCCGGGTATTAGGCCTGGTCAACCTACAGCTGAATATCTCGATTACGTGTTAACTCGCTTGACCGTGTTAGGGGCTGCCTATCTGTCGGCGGTTTGTATCCTGCCCGAGATTTTAATTAGCTCTTATGCAATACCATTCTATTTTGGCGGCACATCATTACTGATTGTAGTCACAGTTACCCTAGATACGGTATCACAGGTTCAGTCGCATATGTTGGCGCACCAATATGAGGGTCTCATTAAGAAATCAAAGCTTAGGGGGCGAAATAGATGAATATCATTCTTTTTGGACCTCCCGGGGCGGGTAAAGGCACACAAGCAGAATATCTTGTTCGTGACCGTGGCATGGTACAACTTTCTACAGGGGACATGTTGCGTGCGGCCATTGCGGCTGGCTCGGAGTTAGGTTTGCAGGCAAAAGCTATTATGGATGCTGGTGAGCTGGTTTCCGATGATATTATGATCAGAATGATAGCGGAGCGCATGGAAGATGATGATTGCGCACGAGGCGTTATCTTGGATGGTTTCCCACGCACAGTTGCGCAAGCACGGGCTCTAGACGCTATGTTTTCTGATAAAGGTGTATCACTAGATAGGGTTATTGAAATAGCCGTTGATGAAACGGCTTTATTTGCGCGTATTGAAAAACGGGCCGCAGAGTCAGGTGGTGCTAGAAGCGATGACAATCCAGATGTTTTGAAGGCCCGTTTAAAGGTATATCATGAGAATACTGCACCTGTTCTGCCTTATTATAAGGACAAAGGAAGGCTAGTGTCGATAGATGGTATGCAGACAGTTGAGGAGGTGAGCCACCAGATTGGTGTCTGCCTAGATAGCGTTTCTTGACCTCGTCAGGTAACACTATATAATGCGGGACCTTTAAAAGGTGCCGTTCAAAACAAGGGTTGAAATGTGAGACGCAGCTTTCGCTGCTAACATTAAAAAGGAGAGGCCAGTGGCACGAATTGCTGGTGTTAATATACCAACTAAAAAAAGGGTGGAAATCGCTCTAACTTATATCCACGGAATCGGCACAACAAGTGCTCAATCTATCTGTGGTAAAGCAGGGATTGCGGCCCAACGTCGTATTAACGATTTGACCGAGGACGAATTAGATAAACTGCGCGATATTATTGACGCAGATTTCATGGTAGAAGGGGACTTGCGCCGGAAGACGTCTATGGACATCAAGCGTTATCTCGATTTGGGCTGTTTGCGCGGTCTTCGTCATCGTCGCAATCTGCCGGTTCGTGGTCAGCGTACACACACAAACGCACGCACACGCAAGGGTCCGGCAAAAGCGATAGCCGGTAAGAAAAAATAACAACGCATAAGAGCAGGAAAAATGGCAAAGCAACCTACACAAGCACGAGTGCGCCGCCGCGAGCGTAAAAACATTATCAATGGTATCGCGCATGTTAATTCTACTTTTAACAACACCATGATTACCATTTCTGATGTTCAAGGCAATACTATTGCTTGGTCATCGGCAGGTACCATGGGTTTTAAAGGGTCACGTAAATCAACCCCTTTTGCTGCCCAGATGGCGGCCGAGGATGCAGGTAAAAAAGCATCTGAACACGGTGTGAAGTCAGTGGACGTTGAAGTGCAGGGGCCAGGCTCTGGCCGCGAATCTGCACTTCGGGCTCTTCAGGCAATTGGTTTTACGGTCACCTCTATCCGTGATGTTACCCCGATACCTCATAATGGCTGCCGCCCTAGAAAGCGCCGCCGGGTTTAATAGCTGAAAAGCTTGCTATTTATCTCGAAACAGTAAGGAGGGGATAATATCCTCTCCCTCACATGAATGACAAAAAGGAACTTTGTCGATGATTGAAAGAAATTGGCAGGAATTACAAAAGCCGGAAAAAATTGCTGTGACCGCATCTGAGTATAACGATCGACAGGCGGTTGTCTCACTTGGACCTCTAGAACGCGGATTTGGTACGACTTTGGGCAATGCACTTCGCCGTATCCTTTTGTCCTCGCTACAAGGTGCGGCAGTCAAAGCTATCCAGATCCAGGGCGTTGTACACGAGTTTTCATCTGTTGCCGGCGTAAGGGAAGATGTAACAGACTTGGTGTTGAATGTTAAAGGCGTCTCTGTTGCAATGTCCGTAGAAGGTGAGAAGAAGTTGCGCTTGCAAGCGGACGGTCCTGCAGTGGTGACCGCTGGCATGATAACCGAAGCCGCCGGTATTGAGATTATGAACCCTGAACATGTGCTGTGCCATTTGGATAAGGGCGGCTCGCTGTCAATGGAACTTACCGTGGATTCAGGAAAAGGCTATGTGCCAGCTACTCAGAACCGTTCTGAAGATGCGCCAATCGGCCTCATCCCAGTCGATGCAATCTACAGCCCTATTCGCCAAGTTGCCTATAAGGTTGAAAATGAACGTGTTGGTCAGATAACAGATTATGATAAATTGTTGCTAACTATTGAAACGGACGGGTCTATCTCGCCCGAAGATTCAATCGCTTATGCAGCGCGTATTCTGCAAGATCAGCTACAACCCTTCATTAATTTTGATGAGCCCACTATTGAGACACCAGAACAGGGTGTTGACCCGTTTCCGTTCAACAGAAATCTGCTGCGTAAAGTTGATGAGCTTGAGCTGTCTGTGCGTTCCGCAAACTGCCTGAAGAACGATAATATTGTTTATATTGGCGACCTTGTGCTGAAAACAGAATCTGAAATGTTGCGCACACCGAATTTCGGGCGTAAATCATTAAACGAAATTAAAGAGGTTCTCAAAATAATGAATCTTGAGCTGGGTATGGATATCGAAAGTTGGCCACCAGAGAATATTGAAGATTTGGTTAAGCGCTTAGATGAGCCTTTCTAAGGCATTTAAATTTTAACCCAAATGGTATAAAGATCGCACCAACGCGGTATGAATGGAGACGAAAATGCGGCATCGTATGGCTGGCAGAAAATTAAATAGAACGTCACAGCATAGACAAATGCTTTTTCGCAATATGGCACAAGCCCTTATCAAGCATGAGCAAATAATTACAACATTGCCAAAAGCGAAAGCTTTGCGGCCAGTAGTGGAAAAGTTGATCACGCTTGGTAAGCGAGGCGATTTACATGCACGTCGTATGGCCTATGCCCAGCTTCGAGATGATACGATGACGGCAAAACTGTTTGAAGTGCTTGGGGCCAGATACGCAGACCGCAAGGGAGGCTATACCCGCGTGATGAAAGCTGGTTTCCGTTATGGTGATTCTGCGCCAATGGCGGTAATTGAACTTGTCGACCGTGATGAAGAAGCACGTGGACAGGATTCAGGCCCTGTCGAGATAAGAGAGACAGAAGAAGACCAAGCGGTCGCTACTAGCGCCTAATTTTTAGAACTATATATCTTTAAAAAAGGGGCGGGCTGCGGCGTGCCCTTTTTTATTGGCTAGCTTCATGGCTCGAATTGGATGTTGGTTAGATAGATGATTGCTGGCATGATAAACCCATGACAACAGCTACCCTTTTTTCAACATCACCTTTGGCCGAAGCTATGCGCCCATCTTCCTTGCAAGATGTTTTGGGCCAGCAAGAGATTACTAAGCAATTAGCCCAACGTCTTACCACTTCTGGCTCGCTTATATTGTGGGGTCCGCCTGGCACGGGTAAGACAACGATTGCTCGTATCATTGGTGAGCAGGCTGGCCAGACTTTTTTGCCTATATCAGCCGTGTTTGATGGTGTTGCCGAATTACGGCGCATTTTCAATGGTGCCCGCCCTGATTTTGAAGCTGGTAAGCGGACCCTACTGTTTGTTGATGAAATTCACCGCTTTAATAAAGCCCAGCAAGATGTGTTGCTCCCCGCCATCGAAGAAGGAATGATAAGGTTGATAGGGGCGACGACGGAAAACCCCTCGTTTTCATTAAACTCCGCTTTGCTTTCACGGGTTCAAGTTCTTGTCTTACAGGCCCTGGATGATACCGCACTAAGGCAGTTGATTGCGCGGGCGGAAAATTATTTGGGGCGCAAGTTACCTATAGATAAAGCCGCCCATCAAGCATTGGTAGCAATGGCAGATGGGGATGGTCGCTACCTGATTAATCTTATTGAAACGATTGATGAGATTACTGCTAAGGACACTCGCACACTGGACGCGGCCAGCCTTGGCCAGCTTTTATCCAAACGTGCGCTAAATTACGATAAGACAGGAGATGAGCATTTTAATCTTATCTCTGCGATGCATAAATCTCTTCGGGCATCGGATTGTGATGCGGCACTTTATTGGCTGGCGCGGATGATGTTGGTAGGCGAGGATGCGCGGTATATTTTGCGCCGCCTAACCCGCTTTGCGTCAGAGGATATTGGCCTTGCTGCGCCAGAGGCGGTCGGGAAAGCGATTGCTGCTTGGCAATCTTATGAGCGGCTTGGTAGCCCTGAGGGTGATTTAGCTATTGCTGAATTAGTAATTTTTCTCGGGACTGCCCCGAAATCAAATGCAAGTTATAAAGCTTGGAAATTAGCGCAGAAAACAGCACGTGACGCTGGCTATTTGATGCCGCCAAAACATATTTTAAATGCGCCCACACAGCTGATGAAAGATTTGGATTATGGTAAGGGCTATTTCTATGACCATGATACGCAAGAAGGGTTCTCTGGCCAAAATTGCTTCCCTGAAAGTCTTGATCGCCCATCTTTCTATCAGCCTGCTGAACGCGGATTTGAGCGCGAGATTAAAAAACGCCTTACTTATTGGGATCGTCTACGAAGGCAAGCTAGAAAAGAAGAATGATGCGCGATTTTGACTGTTTTGTAGGGATTGATTGGTCAGGTGCGCGGGGAGCTCATCAGGCAGGGTTAGCAGTGTTTATAGCAGAGGCTGGGGATAGTGCCCCGATACGGGTTATCCCGCCAAACCAAAGACGTTGGAGCCGTGATGAAATAGCAAGCTGGTTGCAGGAAATTAGCGCTAACCGCCGCGTTCTGGCCGGCATTGATTTTGCCTTTGCCTATCCAATTTATGATATGGAAGGCGCATATTGCGGTTATTTCCCTGAATTTGACCACAACCCGCAGGATGCGGTTTCACTTTGGCGTTTGATCGAGAAAATTAATCAAACCGAGCCACATCTTTATGGCGGTGCAATTTGGGATCACACAGATTTAGGGCCCTATTATAATGCGCCATCTGGCCGTCGTGGGGCAAAATTTTCTTCTCGTCGTCGACAAACTGAACAGGTGGCAAAGGCGATTAAGTCGCCTAGTCCGACATTTAATTGCGTAGGCCCTGCTGGAGTAGGGACAGGTTCTCTAGCAGGTATGCGCCTCCTACATCACTTTGCTGATAAGGCGGAGATTTGGCCGTTTGATAATCATCCGGCAGGGTCAAAAAAGCTAACTTTGGTAGAAATTTTTCCAAGCTATTATTTTGCGCTTGCAGGCATTCGTGCAGTGGGCGGAAATCATGGCAAATTGGAGGTGTTGAACAAAGCGCTTTCCTATTACGGTGCTCAAGGCTTAGCGGCTGATTTTAGCGCAGGCGGCCCTGACTTTGATGAAGCAGATGCGGCCATATCTGCAGCTGCAATACGGACATTAGCTACAGATCCAGCTATATGGGAGCCTTTTGGTGTGGCGGCGCTTGAAGGCTGGATATTTGGCGTTAAATAGCTTAGATATTTAGCCATGACAGGCATGTTTTTATCAGTTGGCGCGGGCGGCGCAATTGGGGCGATGGTTCGCTATGGCTTAGGTGTATTATTGGCGGCACGTTTTGGCGCATCAGGCTGGTTAGCTACATTGGCCGTTAATGCGGTGGGCTGTTTCCTGATGGGAATGCTTGCAGCCTATATGGTCAGTTCTGCTAATATCCCTGAACCTTTGCGCGGTTTTCTAGCTGTTGGATTTTTGGGCAGCCTAACGACTTTTTCAACCTTTACCCTTGATGGGTTTGGTTTTTGGTTACGCGGGGACCTTGTTGGGGCTTTGGTTTATATTGCGGCCTCTATCTTGCTATCGCTTGCTGGATTTGCAATTGGGTTCTGGTTTCTTCGCACAGCTTTGGGCACGACATGAGGGAATTTAGTGTAACAGAACATGATGTGGGCACGCGCCTAGATCGGTTTTTACGGCGTCTTATCGGTGCTATCGGGCAGGGTATAATTGAAAAGGCCCTGCGTAGCGGCCATGTGCGCATTGACGGGCAGAGGGCAAAATCTGGACAACGACTTATTGGAGGCCAAGTGGTAAGCGTTGCACCTTATTTACTATCTTACGCTGAAAAGCAGCAAGCGGCGCAAACTCCGTCTAAAAAACCTCTTCTGAATAAGGAAATCGCTGCTAAACAAATAGATCAGATGACCCTAATTCAGACATCTGAATGGCGAGCTTTGAACAAGCCCTCCGGGCTTGCTGTACAGGGGGGCACACAAACCCACAAGCATATTGATGGTCTGCTTAGTGCGGGTTTTCCAAGCCGTGATTACAAATTGGTGCATCGGATTGACAAAGATACATCCGGGGTGTTGCTGGTGGCCGAAGGTCATCACGCTGCCCGCAAGCTAACTATGGGTTTTCGTGACCATATCATCGATAAATTCTATCTTGCTTTGGTAGTGGGGACGCTACCTGCCTCTGGTGTTATATCTGCTAGTCTGCGTAAATCTGGGCGTAAGGGGTTGGAGAAAATGATTGTCGATAATGCAGAAGGCCAGCAGGCCATAACCGATTTTATCTGTTTTGATAGCGCGGGGGTGGTGAGTCTTGTGGGGTTTAGTCCACGCACGGGCCGCACGCATCAGCTACGCGCACATGGCGCCCATCTTGGCACACCTATTTTGGGAGATGGAAAATATGGCGGGACGGCCGCACATATTGGCGGATTTGAGAAAAAGTTACATTTACATGCTTGGGGGCTAAGATTGCCAGAAGGGGAAGAGGTTTTTGCTCCGCTTCCTGCGCATATAATAAGCGCGCTTAAGGTTGCTGGACTTAACCTGCCTACTGCAAGTAATTTCCCCTGTTTTGGTTTTTCTGGACGGGATAATGTAACTTAAAATAATAGCTGAATAGGGTTTTCGAGAACATGTATACGCCATTACGACTGGTTTTATTTGATTTTGATGGCACATTATGTGACAGCGCAACAACGATTATTCGGCTTATGCAACAAGCTTGTGAAGATTGCGGCCTGCCAATGCCGGATAGCCAGAAAATACGCGGGAATATCGGTCACGGCGTAAATCATTCAGCTCTAGATTATGTGGGAGATGACTGCGAAAAAGCGGCGGCTCTGGCAGATTGTTATCGCGCTTTATCCCAGTCTGAATATCTAAGCAAAAACGCCCCCTTAGATCCCCTCTTTGATGGCGCGGCCAGTGTCTTGCAAACGCTATCCGAAGCAGGATATTTTACTGGTATTATCACCAATAAGAGCCGAACTGGCCTTCAAAGCCTGATAGAACGACATGGGCTAGGAGCTTTGTTGGATATTTCCCTGACAGCAGATGATTGCATGGTAAAACCGGCCCCCGATATGGCGATAGAGGCTATGCGCCAGCTTGGGGTAGATAAAGAAAACACCCTGCTAATAGGCGATACAGAAATAGATGCGGGCTGTGCCGCAAATGCAGGCATTGGGTTTGTTGGCGTATCTTGGGGCTATCATAGTCCAGACCTTCTTCTGGAGAGGGGCGCAATGGCTATATTGGAGAGCTATGCAGAACTACCTTTCCTTATCCAGGAGCATTTTTCACCCCCAAGTTAGAGAAGATAGGGTCAATAGGCAGTAAATGAAAAGATTCTATAAAGAAGTAAGCATAGAGGCGGTAGAAGCAGGGTTTGTTATCGCGCTAGATGGACAGGCCTTGCGAACACCTGCAAAGACTGCGGTTGTCTTGCCATCATCAAGCCTAGCCACTGCAGTGGCCAGCGAATGGGCAGAGGCAGGTGAGGAGATAAAGCCAGATGAGATGCCGTTTTTTTCCCTATCTGTAACCGTCATAGACAGGGTGATGACACAGCAAAATACTTTGCGCAAAGAGCTATGTGATTATGCTGGGAATGATGTGTTGCATTATCGGGCCGGGGGGGGAAATAGTGCGCTGAATAGCCGCCAGAACGAACTTTGGTCACCATGGGTTTCCTGGGCGGCTGAGAAGTTTACAGCAGAGATTACGGTTACCGAAGGCCTGATGCCAACATGCCAGCCTGAGGCGCTACTGCAAGGTGCCGCGATGCATCTTGCGCTTCTCTCAGATTGGAATTTGGGCGCTTTATATCGTGCAGTTACGATTTCAGGGTCTTTTATTCTAGGGCTGGCTTTTTTTGAGCGCGAAATTGATGCGGAAACATTATTCAAATTTGCCTTTCTTGAAGAGCTCTATCAAAATGAAAAATGGGGATGTGATAGTGAGGCAGAGGCTAGGCAAAAGCAAATTGAACAGGAATTAAAAGATTTAGAACGTTTTCTGGTGATGCTATAAGGGTAGCAAAAAAGAGACCCATAAATTTTTTATAAAAGAATAAAGGCAAGGGAGTTAGCGAGATGAAACCGGTACTAGAAGAGCTTGAGAGGCGCCGCGAGGGTGCGCGCAAGGGCGGCGGTGAGGCTCGCGTAGCAAAACAGCATGAAAAGCATAAGCTTACCGCCAGAGAGCGTCTTTTGGTGCTACTGGATGAGGGTTCATTCGAAGAATGGGATATGTTTGTCGAGCATCGCTGTACAGATTTCGGCATGGATGAAAATAAAGTGCCCGGCGATGGGGTCATCACAGGTTTTGGACATATCTGCGGCCGCCCTGTTTTTGTGTATAGTCAGGATTTTACAGTGCTGGGTGGGTCATTATCTGAAACACATGCAGCAAAAATCTGTAAAATTATGGATCAGGCTTTGAAAGTGGGTGTGCCGGTCATTGGGCTAAATGACTCAGGCGGCGCACGTATTCAAGAGGGGGTTGCTTCATTAGGCGGATATGCAGAAGTGTTTCAGCGCAATGTGCTTGCCTCTGGGGTTGTGCCTCAAATCTCGTTGGTGATGGGGCCATGCGCTGGGGGAGCGGTTTATTCGCCTGCAATTACCGACTTTATTTTTATGGTCGAAGGCTCATCTTATATGTTTGTCACCGGCCCAGATGTGGTGAAAACCGTAACGCATGAAGAGCTTACCGCCGAAGAGCTTGGCGGGGCTGGCCAGCATACAAAAACCTCTGGTGTGGCGCATGGCTCTTTTGCAAATGACCTCGATATGCTTATGGAAACAAGACGCCTGTTGAGCTTTCTGCCGCTATCGAACCGCGAAGAAGCCCTTATTTTGCCCTGCAATGATACAGCAGATAGAGCCTCTCCGGTGCTGGATGCAATCATTCCTGATAACACGAATATGCCTTATGATATGCGTGCCGTTATCGCTGAAATAGTGGATGAGCAAGACTTTTTTGAAATTCATAAAGATTTCGCGGCTAACATTATCTGTTGTTTTGCGCGGATGGAAGGCAGAAGCGTTGGTGTTGTGGCAAATCAGCCGCTGGTACTTGCTGGATGTTTAGATATAAATGCCTCACGAAAAGCAGCCCGCTTTGTGCGTTTTTGTGATGCGTTTAATATTCCTATCGTAACCTTGGTAGATGTGCCCGGGTTTATGCCGGGTTTGGCGCAGGAAGCTGGGGGTATTATTAATCATGGCGCGAAGCTTTTATTTGCTTATGCAGAAGCGACGGTTCCAAAGATTACAGTGATCACTCGTAAAGCCTATGGCGGCGCTTATGATGTTATGGCCTCTAAACATCTGCGCGGGGATGTTAATTATGCATGGCCGTCAGCTGAAATAGCGGTAATGGGCCCAGAAGGGGCCGCACGGATTATTTTCCGCGAGGCCGCTAAAGACGCTAATGCCTTGAAGTCCGCAACAGATGATTATCGAGAGAAATTTGCTAATCCCTTTGTTGCGGCGAGCCGCGGATATTTGGATGATATTATTATGCCCCGCAATAGCCGCAGGCGAATTATCCGCGCGCTTAACATGCTTCAAGATAAGGATTTAACCAATCCACCGCGTAAGCATGACAATTTGCCTCTTTAGAGCGGCCTTCTTTTAATCACATACTTCAATTGGTATAGATATGTTTAAAAAAATTCTTATTGCGAACCGCGGTGAAATAGCCTGCCGTATTATGGCCACCGCGCAGAAGATGAATATAAAAACGGTGGCCGTTTATTCGGACGCGGATGCCCTCGCACCGCATGTGCGCATGGCAGATGAGGCCGTACATATTGGCGCAGCGCCCTCGGCAGAAAGCTATCTTCTTGGGCACGTGATTATACAGGTTGCACTGGATTGTGGCGCGGAGGCAATTCATCCCGGATACGGATTTCTGTCTGAAAACGCGGAATTTGTTGAAGCTGTAAAAAAGGCAGGTTTGCAATTTATCGGCCCCGATGCAAGGGCAATCCGCATTATGGGTGACAAAATCGAAGCTAAAGCACTGGCAACTTCCGCTGGCGTGTCCTGTGTTCCTGGAACAGGCGGTGCCATCGGTGATTCTGATGCAGCGATTAAGGCGGCGGCTGATATAGGCTATCCGGTAATGGTTAAAGCCTCTGCTGGCGGCGGCGGCAAGGGTATGCGTGTGGTGCATAGTGAGGGTGAGATAGCAGAGGCTATGCGCTCCGCGATGACGGAGGCTGCCAACGCCTTTGGTGATGACCGCGTCTTTATTGAAAAATTTGTTGTCTCCCCGCGCCATATCGAAATTCAGGTTTTAGGGGATAGTCATGGCAATATTATCTATTTAGGCGAGCGGGAATGTTCGGTTCAGCGCCGCCATCAAAAGGTTATCGAAGAAGCCCCTTCTAGCTTTATCAGTGAGGATACCCGCCGCGCGATGGGCGAACAGGCGGTGGAATTGGCTAGGGCAGTAGATTATGTCTCTGCGGGTACTGTTGAATTTATCGTTGGCGCGGATCAGGATTTTTATTTCCTTGAAATGAATACGCGTCTGCAAGTAGAACATCCGGTAACAGAGCAGGTCTATGGTTTGGATTTGGTTGAGCAGATGATAAATATTGCTGCTGGCAAAGCATTGACGCTCAATCAAACCGACATTAAAGCAAGTGGCTGGTCTATCGAAGCTAGGCTCTATGCCGAAGACTCCGCTAGAGGGTTTCTGCCTTCTATCGGCCAGTTGCGCCGCTATAGCGAGCCACGCGGCAAAAATATTCGTGCTGATTCTGGGGTAAGCGAAGGCGGCATGATTTCGATGTTTTATGACCCAATGATTGCCAAGCTGATTGTGAGTGCCCCCAGCAGAGCAGAGGCTATCGACAGCTTGCGCCTAGCCCTTGACCATTACCAAATAGCTGGGGTGGCAACTAATCGGCAGTTTTTATCTGCGATTCTGGATGATGCAGATTTCAGGGCAGGGGATATCACCACAGGCTTTATTGCGGAAAAATATGGGGATGCTTTTGTACCCTTTGTCCCAAAAAGTAAGCAAGCTGCCTATTTGATGGCACTGGCGGTAGCGTTTCATGGCCGTGCGCAAGCCCGCTTTCAAGATAGTGGTGTCGCTGAAACTGAATTTGTCCTGCTTTGCCGTGATACCGACGATAAGCCCATTCTAGCGAGCTGGCGTCACGAGGCAGGGGGAGAACGGATTTCCGTTGGCGATGAAACAGTTTATGTTACGGGCACATTAGACCAGCCTCTGCACCGGACCGGTATTCTGTTTGATGGGACGGTAAATGAAAATCCGATGGCGATACAAATTACGCCAGAAAATCATCATTACAGGCTCACTTCAGGGGCAGATAGTTTGCTTGTGGAAATTTACCCTGCGCGTGCGGCAAATCTGCTGCAATATATGCCGCCGCCGCAACAAGGGGCAGGGCAGGATAAGGTATGTGCACCCATGCCAGGCCTGCTAACCCGCCTTATGGTTGCCGAGGGTGATGTTATTGAAGCAGGCCAGAATGTTGCGGTGATTGAAGCCATGAAGATGGAAAATACACTATCTGCACAGATAAGAGGAACCGTGCAGGAATTATCAGCCAAAATTGGCGATAATTTGAATGTAGATGATGTTATCCTATCTCTTAAGTCAGAGGATGAGGAGGCGTAGGTGGCCGGGCTAGCTTTGCGCGAATTTGAGGTCTTAATAGCTATTCCAGGCAAGCTGAATATTGGGCCGCACACTAAAACTTTGATAGATGAGCTGGTGAGGTGCGCACGGGCACAACACTATTTATCTGTGATCGTGATGGCAGCTGCATTGGTAGATGTGCTTACCCATGAGGGGGCGGACACCAATTTTGATGAAGCGGCCGAAGAGGAGGGGTTTGGCTTATCTATGCTGAGAGTAAATGAGCGCCGCGCCCTTGACCGATTAAGGGGAATGCGTAACCGTATTCTGCATTATCAAGGCCCATCAGAAGGCTTGTCTGGCCATGTATCTGATAAAGACTATCTCCAAGCGCAGGCAGAGGCTGCCATTAAGGCTATTCTACCTCTTTTGGAATTACAGGAAATGTATTAGCGCTAAATTTTTATATTGGCTTTGGTGTTAATGTCTTTGCTGGCTAGTATTTTATAGGGGTAAGGCCCATATCGCTTTCCGCGCCAAACCAGCGATGGAAGGTTTCTTGCGCCGCCAGCTCCACCTCAGCGCGGCTAACAATAAGCCCAAGGTCAGCAAGGCTTGTTACTCCGCCATCTCGAACGCCGCAAGGTATGATGCCTTCAAAATGGTGCAAATCTGGATCAATATTTATAGCGAGACCATGCATGGTAACCCAGCGCGATACGCGCACCCCAACAGCGACAATTTTATCCATTTTATCCGGTAAGTGAATATCTTTACGGGCCACCCACAAACCCGGTAACCCATCGCGTCTTAATGCTTCTACCCCAAAGTTAGCCAAAAGATCTAACATCCAGCCTTCTAAATGATAGACATATGCGCGGATATCACGCTTCCGTTTGTTTAAATCCAATACAGGCCAGAGAATTAGCTGTCCTGGCCCGTGATAGGTCCATTGACCCCCGCGTCCAGTCCGCACTACATCAAAGCCTTTATTATTTAGCAACTCATCATCCTTGGCTGACGTTCCGGCAGTGTAGACAGGCTTATGTTCGGTAACAAAGACAATTTCGCTAGTGGTTCTTTGGATGACCGCCTCTGCATGGCTCCGCATGATATCTGATGCATGGCTATAATTAGACGGGCTGGCAATAGTCTGCCAATCAGGCGATGTTGACAAAATATTCATCTGTTAGCGGATGCCCTTATCTGGCTTAGGGTCAGCAATAAAAAATATGCCTTATTATAGCATATTAGCCGCACAAACCGATAGGGCTGGCGTTCAGCTTTATCTTTGAATAGGGATGTGGAAAGGAAATTTATTTCGCTGGAGAGATTAAGTGCATGCGTAATGTTGCATTGAAAAGCTTGTTGTTAAGACGGTCAATTGCTGTCTAAAATACGTGGCTCACGCTTCCAAAAACTCTACATCATCTTGTTCAAGCCGCGCTTTTAGCCAATCTGGTTGGAAATGTCCAGTTAGCAATTTGGCATCCATTGCTTTCTCTTTTTTGGCAACAGCCTTATACCCAGCTAATGCAGTGTTGATATCTGATTGTGCAATATGGACAACCCCATCATGATCGCCGCAGATAATATCGCCAGAGGAAATGAACTTTTTGCCAATTTTTACAGGAAGACCGCAGCTACCTGGCCCCTCTTTAAAGGGGGCGTTTGGCGTTAATCCTGTTGCGAAAACAGGTATTCCAACCTTATCAAGGCCGAGGCGGTCGCGCACCATCCCATTAGTGACAATCGCTGAAATACCTGCATTTCTCGCAAAGCCGGCAAGAATATCTCCGCATAGAGAGCACGGTGTTAAAGAAAGATCTGGAGGTTCTGTTGCAATCACGAGCACATCTCCTGGTCTAGCAATAGATAAAGCTGCATAAACTGCAAGATTATCATCTGGCTTAGTCGCAACGGTGAGCGCTGAGCCCGTAAAAACAGTATTTTGGGTTATTGGCCTTATAGGAAAGGGAAAGGCGGCTCTTCGGTTTAGAGCATCTGATATCCATCCGACAGATATACCGGATAAGGTTTCAATCGTTTCTTTATCTGCGCGGGTGAAATTCTGCGCTATTTGGAGAGTGGGTTTCAGATTTTAATCCTACTCGATAGGTCTTTTGAACTGTTCAACTAAATTCAAAAAGGTTTTAAAAATTTAGTGAGATGTCTGTATGAACTGAACGGCAACGTGAGATACGTGGCACTAGGAAGTCAGGTAGTCTATCTTGTCCACGAAGCCCAACACTATCAGCTGTTTCCTGCTGATAGGTGGTGAGAACCGGCAGAACCCCCAATGTCGCCTTTTCGCGCCAACTAATCTCAGCGGCTACTAAATCTTTTGCCTCTCTCATTAGACTGTCACCTTTGTCATCTTGGTCCTTTTTATATGCTCGGCGCGCCTTATTCAATAGGGACTTAACCCCACTCGACCCTGCCACATCACTCAACATCTTGGCAGTATTTTTGATAGCCTGTTCTTGCGGCTTGCCATCTAGTGTTTTAATAGTCGATGCAAGCTCAGCTAAAACAGGCTGGAAGGCCACAAAGCCATCTCCCGAACTTATTATATTTATAGCCTCTTCGATGCCGCTATAACTATCGTCCAAAGCGCGACGATACCCACGCTGTTCTTTAGCAAGAGCCTTGAGATGTTTTTGATATTCAGAAGCTACAGTTTCCCAGTTTTCAGGTATTTGCGCTTCTAGCAAAGTTATTTCAGCGTCGATCTGTTCCATCTTCATGGAAATACTCGCAATTTCATCAGTATCATCAGTGGTTTGCTTAAGGCTCTTGTTTCGCTTTTGCTGGGCTTCTAGTTTTCCAATTTCCCTTTGAATTACCCGAACTTCGGTGTGCAGTGAGGCATAAGTGATAGTGGCTTCATCTAGCACTGCTTGGGCCTTACCAATAGCTTCCAGTTTAGAAAATACAGATGTAGCCGCTTTTGCAGAAGCAGTTATACTGTCGGCTAGTTTTTCAGGCAGAGCGTCAACATTAAGGGCTTCCAGTTTAGAAATTGACGCTGTGATAGCTACTTTATCTTCTACAAATGTTTCAGCAAGATAGCTCTCTACACAAGATTGTAGGCGAGGGTTCATTGGAGGTGGAGCATTAAACGAAGAGAGATAAAAACGGTTTGGGAGATAGTTTACTAGGGGTGGGAAGGCGCCCACAATACCAAGAGCAATTAGCTGCAGAATAATAAAAGGCACCACGCCCCGATAAATAGAGATTGTCTTAACCGCAGCAGAGGCTACGCCGCGCAAGTAAAATAGCGCGAAACCAAAAGGTGGAGTAAGGAAGCTTGTTTGAATGTTTACCCCAATCATAACTCCAAGCCAAACAGCTGTAATATTCGCACTTGGATCGGCTAGCAGAATAGGCGCAATAATTGGGACTACCACCACCGCGATCTCGATAAAGTCAAGAAAAAATCCGAGGATGAAGATAACGGCCATAACAACGATAAACTGTGTCCAGAAGCCGCCCGGCAGACTTTGCAAAAAGTCTTTTACATAATGCTCGCCGCCAAAACCTCTAAAAGCAGATGTAAGCATTGCCGCGCCAAGAAGAATAATGAATACCATAGAGGTCGTTTTCGCGGTCTCAATCATCACTTCATTAAGGGTGTTATCAACCTTATATGTTCGGTAGCAAGACCAACCGATGGCTAGAATCATAGAGAGTGAAGCCATGATCGCTAGAACAACTGGAACGTGATTTTGCGTGACAGCTAGATTCTTGATATTCAGATCAAACATCGAAAGTAGAGTGAAAATGATGCCAATAGAACCAATTGCGAGAATGGTTGGGTTTAACGCACCTTTTCTATCTTCATAGAGCTTATAGCCAGCCATAATGGTGGCACCAATAGCGCCAATAGCACCAGCCTGATTGACGGTTGCGATGCCCATTATAATGGAGCCCAGTACAAGGAAAATCAGGACTAAAGGCGGTACCAGTGAAAACATTACTTTGACTAAAAATTCTTTGGTATATCCAGACGGATTTGGTACCGCTGGTGCCATATTTGGGCGAATGAGCGCAGTCACCAAAATATAGGCGAAATATACACATACCAATACCATCCCCGGTAAGAAAGCTCCGAGGAACATATCCCCCGCTGATGTGGAGGTTACATCAAACGCAGATGGCATAGTAAATTCACCGGTGGCTGCCTTATACGCTGACTGGCGCATTGCGGAAGCTTGGTCTGAAGCTGATCCAAGCTGGTCAGCTAAAATTATCAAAACAATAGAAGGCGGTATAATTTGCCCTAATGTGCCGGAGGCACATATTGTTCCTGTGGCAAGAGAGGGGGAATATTTATTGCGCATCATAGAGGGCAAAGATATTAAACCCATGGCTACCACGGTTGCACCCACAATACCTGTGGTGGCGGCTAACAATGCGCCCACAAATACAACTGAAATACCAAGCCCTCCCGGCACAGGGCCGAATAGTCCAGCCATCGTCATTAGCAAGTCTTCTGCAATACGAGAGCGCTGAAGCATGATACCCATAAAGATAAATAGGGGAATCGCTATAAGTGTGTCCCTTTCAAAATCATAAAAAATAGCCCTGAAATTCATTACTCCGGCCGAGAGCCACTCAGCTGGTCCATCCTGAGCAAAGAATATTTTGACATCTCCAAAAAAAATCCAGCCCGTTAATCCTGCGAGGCCAATAGATAAAATAGCGGAACCAGGAAGTGCAAAAGCTACCGGAAAGCCCATCCCGAGAGCGAACATCATTAAAATAAATAAAAGAAGAAGAAAATAAAGTTCCATCAGTTTATCGTCCTCAACTCTTGACGTTTTCTGTTGCGTTTTTCGATGGGGTATCGTTCTGTTCCAGAACGTTCAACTGCGCCACCAAAAAACTTGAAAATTGAAACAACATCGATAGTGCAAAAACTACGAGGAAACTAGACATAATATATTTCACATACATACCAAATCCCTGCTGTGTTACCTCGAAATTAAGCAGAGCCAAATTAAATGCAGAGGTGTCGTTCCATAATCCTCTGGTCAGTACAATCCAGCAAAGTGGAGCGCCTAACAGCAAGGTGCCCCATATGTTAACTTTTGCTTTTAGCTTTCTCTCAAAGCTTGCATATAATACATCCACGCGCACATGCCCATCATGTATGAGAGTGTAAGCGCTAGCAAACAAGAAAAGGGCAGCATACCAGAAACGAACTAAATCCCCCATAAAGGCTTGTTCGTAGGAAAAAATAAAGCGGGTTATCACAATCAACAACTCTGCAAAAACTATAAGAGCTGCAAGCCAAATAAAATCAATACCTCTGCGGAAGACTGCAATGAGCGCGCCAACGGCAATTAGTGGAACATGCACATAAACCCCGCGAAAAGCTGGCTTACCAAGCGATAGGGCTAAGTCATCGCCGACAATAGAAGGCAACATATTTTCGATACGCACGAATGATATAGTAGCATCCGTGATACCTACCAGAAGGACAGCCCAAAAAGCGGCTGTTACGATAGCTTCAGCGCCTCTATCAAGTGAGGCTATTTCGCGCATACCAGAAGATTGTCGGCGCAATACAAAGAGTGGGAAAATAACAGCGATAAGGTAAAGAAAAGATTGTAATACACCAATTATCGATGCTACGGCACCAGAGTTGTTGGGAGCGTCTAGGTCAAAGCCTATCATAGATAGCGTACCGAATAAGCCCGGCATATCAAAAACAAATGTGATAAAATTATTGATTACGTACGCAGCCCCGCTAAAAGCACTTGCAAGAGCGATGTAATTCACAAACTGACGAAACGAGAAATTATTAAGCATATTTAAGTTGATACTCCACAACATTGGGCGACTGCAATTACACAGCAGTCGCCCAATAATTTAGTGTAGTGTTTTTAAACGTCGTATATACGGTTACGCTGGTTTAGATACTCACCCGTTGAGGTGCCTAACCAACCACCGATTTCTGAACGTGCATTCAAGAAGCTTTCGTGAATTCTGTTAGCAAGGTCAGAATGCGCCCGTGCCTCTTCAAAAACTTCATCAGCACCTTCGGCCATTGCGTCCCAAACATCATCATTGAATGACCGCACCTGGACACCGTGGTCGGTTGTCAAACGCTTAAACGCAGCACCAGACTTGCCGTTATATTCAGACATCATCATTTCGTTTTCAGATGTTGCAGCAGCAGAAATAATAGCCCTGTCCATATCAGATAGGTCTGCCCAGAACTTCTGGTTGAAACCTGCTGCAATCATTGAACCTGGCTCATGCATGCCTGATGTGTAGTAAAATTTAGCCGCTTCATAGAACTTCATAATCTCATCGTTCCAAGCACCAACCCACTCAGTTGCATCAATCGCGCCTGAAACAAGGTTTTCATAAATTTGACCCCCAGGCACAGTTACTGGTGAGCCACCAAGTTTACCAATAACATCACCGCCTAGACCGGGAATACGCATCTTTAGACCTTTAAAGTCGTCAGCTGAGTTAATTTCTTTGTTGAACCAGCCACCAGCCTGTGTGCCTGTTGAACCAGCCATGATGCATTTCAGGCCAAATTCGCCTGCCAGCTCGTCCCACAGTTCTTGACCGCCGCCATGACGAATCCATGCATTCATTTCACTGTAAGTCAGACCGAAAGGAACAGCTGTAAAGTAACCCCAACCAGGGTGACGACCTTTCCAGTAATAATCTGCGGCGTGATAGCCTTGTGCATTACCTGATGCAACTTCATCAAAGCTGTCAAAAGCCCCAACACGCTCTCCTGCAGCATAATAGCTTACTTGAATACGGCCACCAGACAGATCTTGAATTGTCTGCGCATAACGCTGAGCCCCTGTTCCCAGACCAGGAAAATCCCGACCCCAAGTAGCAACAATGGCCATTTCAATACGTTCTTGTGCAAGAGCAGGGGTAGCAAGTGGAGCGGCAACTGCCCCAATTGCTGCGCCCTTAACAAATGAACGACGGTTAATTTTAGTCATAATTTCCTCCGAAACCTAAAAAGTTTAGAACATCAAGTTAGTTTAACACCAAAGGTTGAGCAAGTCTTTTAATGCTAAGAATTTTTAATTTTTTTTGAATAAATGGTAATTTAATGCAAATTAATGCATTGATTGTTGAAATAATCTATCAGAAACGTGACTTTGAGTGAATCGTGATAAAATTTTTATCTCTAGAATCCGGGTTGATTATGTTGCGAATGAATTGCCCCGAATCATATCTGCATTGAACCAGGCTTTATTAAAAGAGCTAGTGAAACTAACCTTTGACAGCATATTTTTATTTTCCTTCTTTTTCATGTAAGATTTATTTTCTATAATGCTTGCTACTTAGTAAGATTTTTGCACCATCTTGAAACTATTTTTGATACGCTTTTAATAAAGGTATAGGAATTTCGCATGATGAACGTGAAAAAAGTAGGCAGAGACATTGTTGATGTTTCGGTTGAGCTTTTTAAGATCATGATACCAACTTTGATTGTAGTAAAAATCCTCCAAGAGCTGGGAGTTGTTGACCTACTAACTGCGCTCATGTCGCCCCTTATGTCTGTTATTGGCCTACCTGCAGATATGGCTATCGTCCTAACGACCGCAATGCTAACCAACCCATATGCAGGGCTAATTGTTCTTGCTGGTATACCTTCGCTGGAAACAATCACGGTTGCCCAGGCTAGTATTGCTGCGAGTTTTATCTTATTTGCACATTCTCTTCCAGTGGAAGTGCTAATTTGCCGTAAGGCAGGTGTGCGAATGCGCATGTCATTATTTGTGCGGGTAGGGGGAGGGTTTCTTTTCTGTTTTGTTTTGCATCATTTCTTGCAAGCAATGGGATGGCTGGCCACAGTTGCATTTGTTACTTTGCCTCAATTCACACAGAGTACAAGCCTTATTGATTGGGGTGTTGACCAAGTGAAGGGGCTAATTTTTGTCCAGCTGGTGATCATCGTCTTGCTCTTTTTCCTCGAAGTCTTGCGCATCATTGGCGTCGAGCGGCTTATTCGCCTCGCCCTAAACCCATTTTTGAAATTCATGGGTGTTGGCGACAAAGCGGCGACTATTGCGGTGGTTGGAGTAACTCTGGGTATAGGTTTTGGGGGTGGCTTACTTATAAAAGAAGTCGCTACAGGCCAGATACCGCGAAAAGACGTGTTTGGTGTATTAAGCTTCCTTAATCTATTGCACTCAGTTTTTGAGGATACTTCAGTTGTGATGCTTATGGGCCCCAACCTTTTTATTGTTCTAGTAGGGCGCACCCTATATGCCATGTTATTTGTCTACCTATTAATGCGCGTAGCAAAGGCGCTTCCAGAACCAGCATGGCATCGTTTTTTGACCAACAGCCAGATACCGGCACACAGCCCCGCGCATTAACCAGTCTGGAATTTCTGCAGACGAGGCATGGTTGCAACAAAAAGACATGGCCTTAAATTTATAATTTTTTTCCCCATAGCTGGAAGGAAAGTCAAAAAATGGAAAAGAAATTCCCTATTATGGTGGCCAATTCAGATATTCATGGGCATGGTGTATTCGCTACGCACAAAATTAAGAAAGGTGAAATTATTGAGCTCTGTCCTTATATCGTTATCGATGATGACGATGTCGCCGAGGCGAATAGATTGCAGGATTACCTATTTACCAGCCCAGATGAAGAAGGTGATTACTTGTGTGTTCTGGGTTATGGTATGATCTATAATCATAGCGATATGCCGAATGCCGAATGGGAAATTGATGATGATGATATTCGATTTGTGCGCTTCACGGCTTTACAAGATATAAAAAAAGGTGCTGAAATTTTGCATAGCTATGGTGAAAAATATTGGCAGACTAGAGCCTCCTAAAATTAGCCTGAAAATCTGCTATTTAGAGCGGGCCATAATGTTCAGCGAATAAGGAGAAACTGCCTATGACAAGCTATTTCCCTATCGATGATGAACGCGCTAGCCACGCTAAACTTTTACATAAAAATGAATTGCAAACTTTTTTCATTGATGTTGATACAGTTCTGAAGAAGTATTATTCCCCTTTCTTAAAATGGCCAAATTGGTTTCAGCGTCTTGTTAGCTGGCTACTGCGCCTTATCATTCGGCAAGACAGGATAAATAGGTTTCTCGCTGAAAATAGCCACCTTCAATCCTTTGAGTTTATCCAAAAGGCTTTTGATGAGCTTGAGTTTTGCTATCATTTTAATGCACGCGATATCGAAAATATCCCGGCCAGAGGCGGTGTCATCATTTTTGCCAATCATCCGCTTGGTGCTTTAGACGGGTTGAGCTTGCTTCATTTGGTCTCGCTGGTGCGCAGAGACGTAAAAATCGTTGCTAATCATCTTCTTTCCAATATTACCCCGCTAGCTCCGTTGCTGTTGCCTGTTGATAATATGAAAGGAGACAGCCGTAAACAGGACCTTACTAATATCACTCGCGCGTTAGAAGCTGACCAAGTGGTGATTTTCTTTCCCGCTGGTGAAGTGTCTCGCCTATCCCTAAGCGGCATTCAAGATAAATTTTGGGATGCTGGTTTTCTGCGCTTTGCTGAACGGCTCAATCTGCCAGTTATGCCCATCTATATTCAGGCGCGTAACTCTGGCTTTTTTTATGCAATCGCGCGGTTAAGTGCTATAGCTTCGATGCTATTACTTCCTTCGGAGATGACACGCTATTCTGGAAGATTTCAATTTTTCACCTCCCCTGTTATCGAGCCCAATCAGTTCGCCACTCTGCCATTATCCCGCAGACAAAAGGTTAAATTGCTTCGTAAACATCTCTATCAATTGCCTAAAAATAAACGCCCTGTGTTTACAACCAAAGAAAGCTTGATACATCCGCGCAACCGCCAGTCTTTACACCGTGAGTTGGCCCATGCAGAAGTGTTGGGTAGTACCTCAGACGGAAAACGCATTTTGCTATTCACACCTTATACAGAAAGCGCAGTTTTAGATGAATTAGGGCGCTTGCGTGAAGAAGCGTTTCGCGCTGTGGGTGAGGGGACAGGCCGCAAAAAGGATACAGACCGCTTTGATGCCTACTACCGTCACGTTATTGTATGGGATGACAAATTGATGGAAATTGCTGGCGCTTACCGTTTAGGAGAGGTGTGGAAATGGTGCATACCAGAAGCGACTGATAACAAGGCTTCTCAGAACCATTTGCCCACCCTGTCGCAAAAGCTTTATTCGGCAAGTTTGTTTCGATTTTACAGAGCTTTAGGTAGCGAAATTAATAACAATATTGGAGTAGTGATGAAAGCTGGGCTTGAGCTTGGTCGCAGTTTCGTGCAACCGCGGTTTTGGGGTAAGCGAAGTCTAGATTATTTGTGGCAGGGCATTGGCGCGTATATCGCACGACATCCTGAAGTCCGCTATTTGTTTGGCCCTGTGTCTTTATCGGCTAGCCTGCCACCACGGGCCCGCGATATGTTGGTTTGGTACTATCAAAATTACTATCCTGAGAGCCACCTCCTAGCTGTGCCAAGAGCTGGCTTCAAACTTTCCGCAAGCGCGATACTTGAAATCGAAAAACTGATGGATGGCGCTGACCCAGAAAGGGATTTCATTAATTTACGAGAGCATTTAAGTTATATGCAGGTGCGCATACCAACTTTATACAGGCAATATTCAGAGCTATGCGATTACGGTGGGGTAAGTTTTTCTGCCTTTAACGTCGATGCAGAATTTTCAATGTGTCTGGACTCGTTTGTGATGGTCGATTTGGAGATGGTTAAACCCGCCAAATATGCCCGGTATATTGCGCCGTATTTATCAAAATAGGCGGTGTAAAAACTCTAAATAGCCCGCTTAATAAAGGCGGCAATTGGTTTAGCTGGCCGCGCCCCGTAATGACAGATAACTTCTCCTGCGCATAAGCTAGCAAGCTCTGCTGATTGCTGGGCAGATGCGCCCGTTGCACGTCCATATAGATAGCCAGCTGCAAACAGGTCACCCGCGCCTGTGGTATCAATAACAGCACCTTCCGGCATCGGTGGCACGTATAATTGCGCACCTTCACAGCAGATAACGGCACCGTCTGCCCCTTGCGTGATGATAAGCTCATCTAGGTGTACTGACATCTCCTGCTGTGCAGATATCCTATCACTACCTGTAAGGGTGGTAACTTCCTCCTCATTGCTGAACAGAATAGAAACATGTTCGCGAATAAAGAGAGAAAACTGTTCATTATGGCGTTCCACACACCATGGGTCGGATAAAGACAAGGCAAGTTGGGCGTCGTTTTGCTGAGCAATCTCTGCAGCTCTTTTAAAGATATTTGGCCCTTCTGGCGCATCAAACAAATAGCCTTCAAGATAGATGACGCTGGCCCCAGTATCAGTCGGAATATGGTTGGCTGTTAAATTTAGGGAGGTGCCAAGATAAGTATTCATGGAGCGCACACTGTCTGGCGTCACAAAAATCATTGAACGAGCGGTAACAAGCCCTCCTTCCTTTTGTTGGCCAACAAAAGATACGCCGCCAGCAACTAAATCTGCAATAAAGGCATCGCCGACTGCATCTCTGCACACTTGCCCAACAAAGGCCGCTTTCCCGCCAAGCGCTGCTAAACCATATGCGCTGTTTGCGGCCGAGCCACCTGATTGTTGGGTTTTGTCTCCCATAGCATCATAAAGGGTAATGGCGCGCGCTTCATCAATTAGGTTCATGCCCCCTTTTTCTATTTGGTTATGGATTAAAAAATCTTCATCACATGGTGCGATAACATCCATAATTGCATTGCCAACAAATAGCACGTCGCAAGTAGAGCTAGACATAAATTAATTTCCCGCTTTTAAAAAATTTAAACCTTAAAACCCTAGTAAAAAGCGTAGGTTCTGACAAGAATCTTATTGAAGAAGTAAAAATTTAACTCCAAAAAAAGGCGCAGGAGAGGCAGATTTAAGAAGGAGAAACGCGGTTTCGTATATTGCTTAAATATCTAGAAAATCGATATCGCTTCTGGAACGAGTCTTTCAGCCGATGAACGCGCCGTGAAATTTTGTGCACCAGGCTATCTTTTTCCCAGATTTCAGTTTCGGAATATCCAATGCTTGACGTGCGCCCGTCTTCTGCAAAGAGCGGTGGCATTAAGTGTAGAATTTGACAATCATGCAACCACCAGTGATGGATTAAAAAATCAACCTCATATTCATATCTATTGCGATGTTTTAAAAGCCTTTGCGCCGCATCGCTGTTGATGAAGTAAGCTTCAGCGCCAATATCGTTTCCGCGGAGGGCATATAAAGCAGTATTTTTTGAGCAAACAGCAATTTTTTCTCGCTTCAATTTAGGCCTTCGGTTTGCCAAGCTGACGATATCCAATTGATTAGCCATTTCAGAAAGTTTGGCAAGGGAAGCAGAAATATCGTTTGACAGCGGCATTGCATCATCCTCAAATACAAATCCATAGCCATCCCCGCTATCAATTAGCATTTGCCAAGCCTTGTAATGGCTCAAGGCACACCCTACCACGTTATCTTTCAAAATATATGGTGATTTTAGTTGGCGCCTGTTATCACGAAAAGGTGCTTTTTCAACCTCATCAAGGGCTGAACCCCGCACAGCGTCAACAAAAACAATTTCAAGTCCTGTATTTGAGAAACGCTCGGCTTGTAAAGCACGCCGTTCTGCATCTTCTTTAAAACTGATTATATAAGCTTTAGTTAATTTCATAAAATCTGTGTATCTGATCATCGGAGAATCAGCAAATTTTTTGTCAGCACTTTGCGTGCTTATTATGGATTATCTAAAAATGGAAAAAGTCTCCATGCAGACTTGACAGTTTGGCTACGTGCCTAGACCTTAATATTTATTGTTTCAACAGTTAGTAGAGGAGGTGATCATATGTCTAGTGAACAGACTGGCTTTGTAGATCAATTAGGGTTTGAGATAAGTCGTGGAGAGCAGCCTCTTTATTAATTATCAATCCAAATTATTTCCTAAGGCAGCACGAAAATTGTTGAATTAGCAATTTTGTATGAGTTGCATCAACGCGTGCTGGGAAAAAAGATTTATGATAGGCAGAGCTAGCGTGCACGCTAACAAAACTTTATTGAAAGGAGAGGCGAGGATACCCCGTCTCTCCTTTTTAAATAACGCGACTTCGTATGCCCTAAGGCCAAGGTAGGTACTTTTTAAAGCGCTCCTGTTTAATGCGTCTTTCTTTATCGCGTTTCCTCTGGGTATCGTTCATTTATACTTTGAAGTAACTGGTCAAGGAATTTGGCTGCTGCAACAGGCAATACGCGCCCTTTTGCCTGAACAATATGGACAAGTCCTCTGCCCACATCGCGTTCATCTAATGGAATAAAAACCAGCCCTTCTGGTCCACCTATTGATTGTACAAATCCAAGCGGTATATGAAAACCAATGATTGCCTCGTGGGCGGCATAGTTAAACATCATATTAAAATCATCTGCAGTAAGGGCTTCCTCAAGTTGCAAATTGGCCTGCAATTGTCCAACATCTAAAAGTGTACGTAACCCGCTATTTCCTCGTGGAAGCATAATTTTTGCGTTTAAACAATCTTGCAGGCGTAGGCTATTTTTTTCCGCAAGAGGGTGGGATTTATGCATAAAAGCATGCACACGCTGTTCTACTGTAGCAACGATTTGAACGTCCGACGGCATTACTGCATCAAATAACATCGCAATATCAATTTCAAATTCACGAAGTGCACGCAGAGAATCATTTGGGTTGGCAGTAGCAATTTCAAAACTAACGGAAGTGAATTGTTTTCTATAAAGGTCAATCTGTTCAGTAAGATAGCTCGCAACCAACTCTCGGCCTACCCCTAGCCTGACATGACCGCGCCGGATACCAGAAAGGTCAGCGATTTGAGACAGCACACGCGATAAATCAGTCATCTGATAGCGAATATGCTGAATAAATAGTTCGCCAGCTGTATTAAGCCGCACTCCAGAAGATAAGCGCTCAAACAAAGTGGTGCCAACCTCTTCTTCTAATGACAATATGCGTCGATTGAGCGCAGTAGAGGTGATGTTGAGTTTTTCCGCCGCCTTACGAATAGAACCTTCACGTGCCACGACGTCGATGTATTTCAAATGGGTTAGCTGGCGCATGGCGAAGAATACCTCAATTAATTTAGTGATGCAAAAAATGCATCACTATAGATAATATTCAGCACAATATTAATCAACCTCTATTTGTTAATAACGTCTCTGCTTGTTTGATCCACACTTTTTATGGGTTAGAGCAGGCTGCTTAAAAATTTAAAAATTAAGAGGTTAAAATGAAATATATCATTGCGATCATACAGCCTGGAAAACTTGATGCTGTGCATGAAGCTCTTGTGGCCATTGGTATTTCTGGCATGACAGTTAGCGAAGTTAAGGGCTATGGGCGACAAAAAGGCAAAAGTGAGATTTATAGAGGCGCTGAATATGTTGTCAACTTTATGCCGAAAATGAAAATTGAGCTAGCAGTTGAGGCAAAAAAGGCAACTGAAGTCATTGCAATCATCCAAAAATCAGCTGAATCAGGCAAAATTGGAGACGGGAAAGTTTTCTCAATGGACCTTAAAGATGCCTTACGCATTCGGACAGGTGAAACAGGGGCAGAAGCGCTGTAAGGCGTGGCTCATTTAAAAAGGAGTATTTAAAATGATAGGTTCGCTCATTAAATCTACGCTTATGGCGGGTTCAACGCTGGCGTTAACCAGTCCCGCATTTGCGCAAGAAGTTCCCGAACATGGGATTTTCATTCTTAACTCATTGCTGTTTTTGGTAGGTGGCTTTTTAGTGATGTTTATGGCTTGCGGCTTTTGTATGTTGGAAGCAGGGTTGGTTCGTGCCAAGAACACAACCACACAGCTAACCAAGAATATAGCTTTATTTTCTATTGCGGCCATTGGGTATTATTTAATAGGCTATAACTTGATGTACCCGCTAGGAGATTGGGCAATCGAAGGGTATTTCTCTGCCCTATTTCCAGCGTTAGCTGTTATGGAGCCCGTGGGTGTTGCCGCCGAAGCTGCAGATGATATTGCTTATGCTTCTACCGCATCAGATTATTTTTTCCAGTTGATGTTTTGTGCGGCTACGGCATCTATAGTATCAGGTACGGTTGCAGAACGCATTAAATTATGGCCATTTTTAATTTTCACCTTCGTGCTGACCGCGCTCATCTATCCGCTTCAAGCAAGCTGGAAGTGGGGCGGCGGTTTTCTCGATGAACTTGGTTTTCTTGATTTTGCTGGCTCAACCGTTGTTCACTCGGTAGGTGGCTGGGCAGCCTTAGCTGGCGCCTTAGTTTTAGGTCCACGGTTAGGTAAATATGTTCAAGGGCGGGTAGTGCCAATGCCGGGTGCAAATCTACCCCTTGCTACCCTTGGTACATTCATTCTATGGCTTGGTTGGTTTGGTTTCAATGGTGGGTCACAGCTTGCTATGGGCACCATTGGCGATGTTGCAGATGTATCACGTATCTTCGCAAACACAAATACGGCTGCAGCAGGCGGTGCTATAACTGCGCTTATCCTAACCCAGCTGTTGTATAAAAAAGTTGATTTGACGATGGTGCTGAACGGTGCTCTGGCAGGACTAGTATCTATCACTGCTGAGCCATTAACACCTTCTCTGGGCGTCGCGACTCTCATTGGCGCTATTGGCGGTGTAATTGTTGTGTTTGCCGTACCGTTATTGGACAAGCTAAAAATCGATGATGTGGTTGGGGCTATTCCTGTTCACCTAATTGCCGGGATTTGGGGAACATTGGCGGTGGTCATCACAAATGGTGACGCGACTATCGGCGCTCAGATAACAGGAATTGTTGTTGTGGGTCTGTTCACCTTTATTATCTCTTTTATTGGTTGGACAATTCTTAACCTTATTATAGGTATTAGAGTTAGTGATGAAGAAGAGATGGTTGGTTTGGATAGCTCTGAATTGGGCATGGACTCCTATCCCGAGTTTACCCGCTTATCCAAGTAAAGTGTACTCTTCTAAAATAAATTTTGGGCAGGCAGGATTTTCCTGCCTGTTTTCTTTCAAGCCTGTTTTTTTGGCTTTCATTGTATAGTGCCCTTAGCCTTTTCTAACAAATTGATAGACAAATGCAGTCTAGTTTTTCACACTAGTTTCAACATCAATTTTTGCATTCCTAGATGATGTGGAGAATAGTTTTATGCCAGATAGTTTATTGCTTGATTTTCGCAGTGATACTGTAACAAAGCCAGATGCGCTTATGCGCAAGGCTATGTATGAAGCTGAAGTGGGTGATGATGTTTATGGTGAGGATGCCACTATTAATCAGCTAGAGGCACAAGGCGCTGAATCACTGGGCAAGCAAGCTGGCCTATTTGTCTCCTCTGGAACACAAGCTAATCTAATCGCGATTCTTACCCATGCTGGAAGGGGGGATGAATATATTACAGGTGACAATTATCACAGCTATTTTTATGAAGCGGGCGGCGCGGCCGTATTAGGAAGCGTGGTTCCCTGTACCTTGCCAGTGAACGAACATGGACAGATAAAAAAAACAGATTTACTCGCTGCAATCAAACCTGATGATAGCCATCACCCTATCAGCCGCTTATTATGCCTTGAAAACACAGTGAACGGGAAGATACAGCCATTAAAGCATATAGTTGATTTATGTGACATTGCACATCAAAACAGCTTATCGACTCATTTGGACGGCGCACGCCTCATGAATGCCGCGATTGCAAGCCAGAAACCGGCCGACCAAATAGTGGAGAAATGCGATTCTGTCTCGCTATGTCTTTCCAAGGGGCTCGGTGCGCCAGCAGGCTCGCTCCTTTGCGGTAGCGCTGAGTTTATCCAAAAAGCGCGGCGCTGGCGAAAGATGCTGGGTGGTGGTATGCGGCAAGCTGGCGTGCTTGCTGCGGCTGGACAATATGCGCTTTTCCATAATGTTGAACGTCTTGCAGAAGACCATGAAAACGCGCGTCAATTAGCTAATAAGTTGGTGGCTATTGACGGCGTTGATGTCAACCCAGAGCAGGTGGATACCAATATGGTTTATATGTATCTTCCGTCCGATAAACGTCATGATTTGCCGGCCTATCTCAGAGCACAAAATATTATAATTAGCCCTGCGAAAAAGGGTTTTCGTCTGGTGATACATAAAGATATTCCTGCTTCTGAAATTGATCGTCTTGCACTTGGTGTGCAGGCGTATATGGCGGCCTAATGGCAGGGCGAAAAATGGCATAATAATCTCGTTTTTAGTGTTAATAAAAATACAAAAACAGTTTTTGCAACTCCCTTACCATGGACATTTTGCCCCTTACGTTGTTTGTTTTCAGCTCTTATTTGTGCTAATCTTCGCAAGCGAGTAAAGGATACTTTTACCGTTTTTGTTTCAGCTTTACGGAGGGTACAAATGGTTGACCTGCCAGAAAATGCTGATACCGCTATTCCTGAAAAACCGGCCCCGGAAGTTGCGTCCATGTATGGTCTGACACCAAAGGTGGAGGCAGCTATTCGGGACAGTTTCGCCAGCCAGCAATGGCGGCGATTACGTATGCTGATGGACCCTTTACACCCAGCTGATAAAGCGGACCTATTAAAGCGGGTTTCTAAGGATGAGATTCAAATTCTGGTCAGCCAATATGGAAACAACTTTGACCCAGAAATTCTTCACTATCTGGATGAGGAGGTGCGTGAAGATGTAGTTGAAATGCTGGATCCAGAAGTATTGGCAGCATCTTTGCCGGAGCTGGATTCAGACGATGTGGTCACCATCGCTGAAGAGTTGGAACCCGAAGAGCTTGATGACGCGCTAGCCGCTCTGCCCGCTCGCGATAGGATACTTGTCGAACAAAGTCTGTCCTTTCCAGAAGATTCTGCTGGCCGTCTGATGCAACGTGAAATGGTGGTTGTTCCGCCTTTTTGGACGGTTGGTCAAACAATTGATTATTTACGTTCCACTGAATTAGAAAATAGTGATTTTTACTTGATTATGGTAACAGATCCAGCTGGTCATCCGGTAGGGGAGGTGCGGTTGAATAAGCTGTTATGCGCCCCACGCCCGCGCCGAATATCTGAAATTATGTATACCGATATCCGGTCCCTTCCAGTGACGATGGACCAAGAAGAGGTGGCATTGCTATTTCGCCGCTACGGAATGGTCACAACTGGAGTAGTTGATAGTGAAGGTCGGCTGGCTGGTATTATTACATTAGATGATATTATTGATGTTATTGATGAGGAAGCAGAAGAAGATTTGATGGCCCTGGCAGGGGTATCAGATGCCTCTATTCGGACGTCAGTTCTGGAAACATTACGTGGACGCACGCCTTGGCTATTTGTTAATTTGCTGACCGCGATTGCCGCGTCTATAGTTATTGGATTTTTTGAAAATACGATTGAAAAAGTTGTTGCGTTGGCGGTGCTGATGCCCATTGTCGCATCGATGGGAGGAAATGCCGGAACACAAACTATTACAGTTGCGGTGCGGGCGATTGCGATGCGTGAATTTAGCCCTAAATTAGCGATTACCTTTGGTCTAAGAGAGCTTTATGTGGGAGTTATAAACGGGTTTTTGTTCGCATCTGTTACAGCGTTCCTATCTTATGTTTGGTTTGGTCAGGCAGATATTGCCTTATTATTGGCGATTGCGATGTTTATCAATCTTATCGTTGCGGCATTGTCTGGCGCTTTGGTTCCCTTATTGCTGTTAAAATCAGGGGTTGATCCCGCGGTAGCCTCTTCTGTATTTATTACCACAATCACGGATGTTATCGGATTTTTTGTCTTCTTGGGACTAGCTGCCTTATATCTTTTGTAGAAGCAGAAGGTGGCGAACTTCTTTTAAGCATTTTAATAGGCTTGCCGTTTGTTGGATGAAATACTAGTTAAATCATTATGGGCTTACATTTAAAAAAATTATCGGTTGGGTCGAGTTCTATCGACAATCTTCGAAGCTGGCAGGACAGAGCAGTGCGTCAGGGGCGTCTCATAATTCACCCTACTCGTAACTGGCCGCGCCGTGCCAATGAATTGCTGGATGGCGGATGTATCTTCTGGATTATTAAAGGTCAAATGGTAGTGCGCCAGCCTATTGCGGATATAATTGAGGTAAAGCGTGAGGATGGCCGCCCGGCTTGCGGCATAGTTCTTGAGGAGGAACTGATACCGGTTTGGCCTCGGCGTGTGCGTATTTTTCAAGGCTGGCGTTATCTAGAAGTTGCTGATGCCCCTGAAGATTTGCCCCAGACATTAGATAGCGAGCCAATGCCAACCGAGCTCGCCTCAGAATTGCGCGAGCTTGGATTACTCTAAAGATTTTTACTATTTCTGCCGTTGCTTCCGGCGCCAGACTTCAGGGTGCGTAAAGCTACCTTGCCAGATGCCTTGCCTTGTCTCTGCTGCTTGTTTTTCTGCCATAATATAGTCTTTTGCATAACGTCGATAGGCTACTGCCCAGCCAGCACTAACCAATTGAGCAGCGATATCCTTGCCATGATGAAAACACCGCACGATCAAGCGACGATAGCGGTCTGTATCTAGATGCTGGCATTCTATTTGCGCTCCTATTTCTATTACAGACCGCAGAAAATCCCGAGCAATTTTCCCGCAATTATAGGGCTGTTTAGCGTTGTTGAAACAATATTGTTTTAACTCCGGCGCATCAATACCATGCAGGCGCAGACGCAATGCGCCGGCGCTCAAGGAATCGGCGTCCCAGATGCTGGTTACGGTAAACTTTTTAAGCTCATTTGCGTTCTGGTTGTCAGTTGCTAACGTTTGAGTAGAGGTGAGCATAATCATGCCCAAGACAAGGTAACGTTCAGCGATTATCGAAAACCTATATTTTTGGATTTTATACACTTCTAAACACCTAACTTTAACATGACCAAAATTCAAATTAGTGAAAGCTTTGAGTTATTAGGGATAGAATATCAGAAAATAGGTGCTTATTTCTAGTTGTTCATACACTTAGGCCAGAGGTATGGAGCGAATGTATTAATCTAGGTAGCGGCTTAGTCTTGTGAACTCGGTGGCATTTGCAGATAGGGGTTATCTTCAAATAGGGGTACTTGTTGGTTTGCATCAATATCTTCTTCATCCCATGCTACTTCTGGATTTAGGGTGGCGGCAACCGCTGTGCCTATTTCAGGAACCGCCACAAATGGGCCTTGCGCCAGAACAGGAACAGCCTCGCTAACACTCATTCTGAGTAAGGCAAGCCCAACCAAGACAGCGTGTATAAGTGCAATTATCCAGAAGTAAACTTGCGTGCCAGCCACATCCATAAGCGCGCCTGCTAATGGCGGGCCGATTATGGCGCCAATCCCATTTACGGTGATCAGCGTTGAGGCCGTGCCTACCATCTGGCTGGGCGTAAGATAATCATTTGCATGGGCAATACACAGTGAATAAATTGTTAGGCTAAATCCGCCATAGAGGGCAGTTAACAGAAGCAAAAGCCAGTAGTTACCTGGTCCCATCATGCTGGCACCAAACGCGGCTAGCCCAGCGACAAGAGAAACTGTTAAAATAATTTTGCGCCTGTCAAATCTGTCTGACAATCTACCAACCGGGTATTGCAAAAACATATTGCCTGCGGTCACAGAGGCAACAAAAAAGGCCCCCTGAACAGAAGTTAAGCCGATAGCTGTTGCGTAAATTGCGCCTAATCCAAAAGTCATAGAGGCGGTCATGCCTTGCAGGCCCATACCCAACATAGCTAGCGGCGAAATGCTGTAAAGGCGGCGCAGTGGCACACTTTCAGGTTCTGCAAATTCAGGAGCAGGTGCGGCTGAAATCAGAATAGGTACGACAGCAATGGAAACCAGAATAGAGGCTAGCAGAAAAAGGTTTATAGCCGTCCCATTATCAAAACCACCGGTTATTTGGCCAAGCCCAACCCCGCCCATGGTGATAATCATATAGATAGAAAGCATCTGGCCACGCGTCTGATTTGTTGCTTTTGCATTCAGCCAGCTTTCGACAACAATGTACATGCCAGCATAAGCAAAGCCGGTAAATACCCTCATTACTGTCCATAAAATAGGGTCTGTTTTTAGCAGATGCACAAGAACTGCTGCAGAGGCAATTGCGGATAGGGCTCCAAAGGTACGAATATGCCCAACTGTCGACAGCATTTTGGGCACAATTTGCGAGCCACCAAAAAAGCCAAGGAAATAGCCGCCCATCATTACACTAGAAATAAAGGTGCCAAAGCCGGCATTACTGGCACGTACCCCAAGCATAAAAATAAGCAATCCATTGCCAATCATAATCAGGAAAAGGCCAAAGAATAGAGGCCAGCTTGCAATCAGCGACCGTAACATGGAACCTCTCTTCAGTGCTCGAGCAACAGGCACATTGCCTGTATTATTGATTAAATCTAGCCAGCACTAATTTAACAATTTTGGAAATAGACTATGCGTACCAAATTGATACCTCGAGTCTGTCCGTTAAGCTATAAATATTGAGGATGATCGCCAAAAAACGCCCTATCGTGGTCGTATCTGAAATAAAGTTAATTTATTTGCACTGATTTGAGTATAGAGCCGTAAATTTCAATAGTTTTTTAAACAGGCTGACAGTGATTTTTCTATGCACATGCAGTATTCTTCAATGGCCTTTAGTAGCGCGTTGAAATTGGCATAACCACTTATTTCAGCTAATGCCAGGTATGCAGCAGAAGGGGCCTTTTCTGTGGGCGTGTCTGCATATCGGGGTAGGCAAATCTGGCTAAACGCATGTATTTTTTCAAGCTCGGCAACCGCCTTGATACAGGCTACCAGTTCGGAATCGTACATCTGGTCTTGGCAGGTTTTCAAAACGCCTAGCGGAGGCGCAGTGGAGGAAGTGTTATGGCAAGCAATATCTGCGCGTAGTTCTGCCCATTTTAGCATGGCCAGAAATTCGATATCTAGAAAGCCGCCACGTCGTTTTTTCAAATTCAGCCCAGCTTTTTTAATGGTTTCCAATTTCGCCGCTAACTTGTTACGCATTTTTATAATATCCCCGGCTAATACTGGTGCTTGTGGCAACTGGGTTTTGATATTGTGAATTTTTTCTTCCGCTTTTTTTGCTGAACCATCACTTAAAGAATAAATAAGTCTAGCCTTCGCGAAGGCGATATGCTCCCACGGCCAAGCCTCTTTCTCATAATAGCTTTTTAGGCGGCTTATATGGGTGGCTGTGGGCCCAACTTTTCCATCTGGGCGAAGGCGCGTATCTACCTCATAAAGGCTACCCTCGCTACTAGCGGCAGTTAGCCAGCTAATGATGAGTTGAGTCAGTCTTATATAATAGGCTGAAAGGCCAAGTTGGCGCAGGCCATCTGATACCATTTCCCCGTCGCCATCATAAACAAATAAAAGGTCAATATCAGAGCGGCTGGTCATGTTTTCGCAACCTAGCCGGCCAAGCGCAATTATGTGCATTGTACTCCCTTTAATGCGCCCATTACGAGTTTCAAAATCTTGCTTCGCAGCATTAGCAATCGCCTGAATACAAAGTTCCGCAATGCAAGAAAGATGGGCAGATACAAATTGAAGGGGATGCAGTTTTTCTAGAAGATGAACGTTGGCTCTAAATCGCTTTTCATGCGCCCATCGTTTTAGTCTATCTAGATACAGCTCTGCGGGTTCATCAATACCAATGCCAGGGCAGGTTTGTGCTAATGTATGCAAATCTTCCAGTGGGGTAAAAAAACGGGGCTCCAGCAACATATCTAATATGTCTGTGCGCCGACTAATCGCATTTGTAAGTGCTGGAGCTTTGACTAGAATACTGGTTATTAGGCTAGCAAGTTGCGGGTGTTGGCACAGTAAAGAAAAGGCTTGCGCCCCTGCAGGTAGCGCGGCAACAAAATCGGCAAAACGTGCAAAGGTTGCATCCGGCTCAACAGCTTTGGAAAGGCGGGTGATAAGTTCGGGTAGCAGGCGAAAAAGATAATGACGAGCACGCTCTCCTCTTGTAGCTGGGGTTCTGCCACAGCTCCACCCGTCAATAATATCGCGGATATCGTGCGGTCGCGCAAATCCAAGTGACGCTAGCCAATCCAGTGATAGATCATGATCTGCGGCGCTAGCCAAAATCTGGGAGGTTGTATCTTGTGTATTTCCTGCGCGTGCTACCATCTGGTCTAATATTGGATGATATGCAGTTTGCTTTACACTGTCTTGCAAGCTTTTGATAGTCTTTATCAGTTTATCTGCATGGCTAAATCCGCAAAAGGCAGCAAAATCAACCATCGCGCGGCTATCTCGCGGTAATTTATGGGTTTGTGTGTCACGCAGATATTGCAGGCGATGTTCAATTTCCCGCCATTGAAAATAATGTGTTTGCAGGGTTTGGGCCTGTTCTGGCTCGAGCCAGCCAAGTGCGGCCAGACGTTGTAGAGCTATACTCGTATTATGAGTTCGAAGTTCTGGATGTCTTCCCCCGCCCAGTAATTGCAGGATATGAACTAGTAATTCAATATGCCGGATACCAAACTGACCAAGCTTTACATCAAAGCCAAAATAGCCTTCGGGTGCAGGGAGGTGGCGTAGCCATACTTGCAGGTCATCTATGACCGTGTAATCAAAATTACGTCGCCAGATAAACGCATCAATAGAGGCTAAAAACTGCTCGCCTAGTGCAAGATCTCCTGCAACTGGACGGGCACGAATAAAGGCAGCACGCTCCCATGAACGGGCAGTAGATTCGTAATAGCTCACTGCGGCACCAAAGAATAAGCTGAGGGGCGTTGCGGCAGGATCGGGACGCAATCGAAAATCAACCCGCCAGCCAAATCCATCTTTTGTATCTTCAGAGAGTATTTTGGCCAACCTTCGGGTCAGAGATATAAAATGCTGGCTTTGCTTGTCTATTCCAGAATTTGTGCTATCCGGTCTTAATTGGTGCAAAACAATCAGGTCGATATCAGAGGAATAATTTAGCTCCTTTGCTCCAAGCTTGCCCAAACCCAAAATCACCCAGCTAGCCGCAGTTTCTGGTTCTATAGCTTTCTGGCTAGTCGTCAAATATTTTACAACACCCTGTAAGCCAATTTCAGCACATTCAGATAGTTTTGTGCAGGCGTCTGTAATATCTATTTGACCCCATAGCTCAGATAAGGCAATCGCACAATGACTGCGGTAGCGAAAATGCCGTACGGCACTCGATAGCACCCGATCAGACGTAGAGGCATTCGCTTCTAGCCACCAATTGTACTCCGCATCCTTCAAAATTTTCTCAGTTTTACCAGTGATAATATCTGGAATGTCAGAGGCAAAGCGTATGGTCATTCTATGTAAATGACTGCTGGTAGAGATAATAGCGGCAAGCCGATGCTTTTCTGCATCACTTAGCGCGCTTAAGGTTTCATTTGCCTCTATTTCATCTAGCCAGCTTTGTTCCTGCGCCACAGAACAGTTGGCAGGCATTAAGGGCTTCTGGCAGATAACATTTCTCATAAATTTAACTCTATTTCCCTTAATTGATAATCTCAAATTCTGCTCGTGAATGTATTTTTCACTTTTATCTAGCGGCGGTCTCCAATAATTGCCGCCGACCAATCTTTATCAGTGATAATTGGCGTTGCCATCTTCCTGTTAGAATAAGCGCATTTATTGTTAAGCCCAATGCTAAACCTGCCCAAACCGATACAGGGCCCCAATCCAGATAGAATGCCATATAAGCCCCAGAACCAAGACCGACACCCCAAAAACAAATCAGGCTATATAATGCCGGTAAGCGGGTATCATTTAGGCCGCGCAAATTTGCCGTAAAAATAATTTGCGCGCCATCACTAGCTTGAAACAGAGCGGTAACAAATAACATAGGAACTACTATCGCCATTGTCTGTTCCATTAATACATCGCCCTCGCGCAGAAATATTCCCGCTAAAGCTTCTGGGAATAGAGCTAATAACAAGGTTAAGGGCAGTGCAATAATAATCCCAGCCAGACCACCAGCCCATCCATACGCCGATACATCTAATAGCCTGCCCGCCCCTGCGGATTGACCAACCATAATTGCACAAGATTGTGAGAGCGCTAGCGGCAACATAAAGACTACCGCGGCAATTTGATTGGCAATGGCAACGGCTGCCAGGGCGCCAGCCCCAAATAGACCAATTAAAAATGCGGCAACTATAAACATGCCAGTTTCAGACACCACAATACACGCATTGGGAAGGCCTATTTTAAGCATCGTTTTCATCAGACCAAAATCAGGACGCCACCAATTTTGATAGGGTTTAGTCTGACAAAAAGGTGGAAGTACCCCAATAAAAATACCAAGCAAAAAACAAGCGACCGCATACGCAATTGAGGTAGCAAGCGCAATACCAGCAAGCCCCATTTTTGGCATACCATACAGCCCGTAAGCTAGGATAGGATTTAACGCTAGATTGATAGCTAGCATCAGAATGCTGGCGATTAATTGTGGGCCAATTCGCTGATACCCGAGCGAGAAAAAGCGCATGGTAAGGAAAATCATCGTAAACGGGAAGCCTATCGCCGCATAAATGAGAAAGGTTTTACTGTAGGTAGCGATTTCTTTATCTTGGCCCAGCAAGATAAGAATTTTCGATCCGAATAGTATGGGCAACATACAAAGCCCTCCAAGAAAAACAGCTAATATTAGTCCTTGCCGAAAAATGCGGCGCGCTATTTCTGGCCGCTTTGCGCCAATGGATTGTGCAACCATAGAGGAAATGATGCTCAGTAACCCCAATACCAGAAAATAAAGCGGTTGATATACTCGAACAGCGAGTGAACCAGAGGCCAGATCTCGTGCGCTAAGTTGTCCCATCATCCAAAAATCAGCTGTAAGGATGCTGATAGAAACAAGCTGGCCTAGGGCTATTGGCCCCGAAAGTTTAAGCAAGGCTGGCATAGCGCGTAAAATGACGACGTAGGTTTCAATACCTCTCATTGCGGTGATCTATCCTCGAATTTAGGCATAATTTGCACTATGCAAATAAAAGCCATTTTCAGTATCCAAAAAGTATTAAAATCCCTAAAATATTAAAATGCATTGTAGTCAAAAGAGGTAATTTTATATCGGTTTAGAGAGTGGTTAATCCGGTTGTCTTTACCTTTGAAAAATAACATAGATAGACGCAAGTTTTTTTTTTAATAACTGGTCTGGAAAGACGTTTATTCGCTATAAACAGGTGGATACTTGCACTTTAAATAAAAATTTGGCGAAGGGGGGTAGTTTTGCCGTTTCATCAATTGAATTCTCAGTGATTAAGTTAAATGCAATTTGCCTCATATTCAAGAAGATTCAAAGGCTTAAATTATCCTACAATGCCTAAAAATTTTATTTTTTTTATAACTAGGCCCAATTTGATTTTGTCGGCTCGAAGAGTATTTGCCAGTGTTTATTTAACAGTCTTTAAAGGAACAAAATAGGATATGAAATTCTCCTCTTTGCTGAATTTTTTAAAAAAATGTTTTGTTGCAGTTATTATTTTAGCTGGCTCTTTTGGCGGTTATACCTACCTTCAAAGCACGAAAAAAGAAGTAGCTTCAACCCTTCCAGAAGAAAAGGTTTGGACTATTCAGGCTGTTACCGCAGTAATTGATGACATTAGTCCCACAGAACAGGCCTTTGGCACCGTTAGTTCGGGCCGCGGGGCCCAGTTGCGTTTTGGTGTGGCCGGCGAGGTGGTTTCGGTATCTGAGCGATTGCGAAATGGGGTAGACGTCACCCAAGGTGAAATTCTCGCACGTTTAGATAGCGAACGCTCAGCTTTGGCTCTAGAGGAGGTGAAACTTAAGCTAGAGGCTGAAGCTCGGCAAATTGCCCAGCTTGAAACCCAGCTAGACGTTCACACTAGAATGTATAATCGTGCGCTTGCCTTATTTGAAAAGGAAGTTGGCTCGCAAGCAAAGATAGATTCAAGTGAGCTTGCAGTTTCTGGCGCGGCAAATATGTTGAACCAGGCTAAAGCGCGGCTCGCCCAACTCAGAGTGGCAGCAAGACGGCATCAAAAAGATATAGACGATGCTGTTCTAAAAGCGCCTTTTGACGGCTCATTATCAGCAGTCGATTTAGCTCTTGGAAACCAGGTAAATAATAGCCATTTGGTCGCGCATTTAACAGACCTTTCCCGATTGGAAGTCAGTTTTGTAGCGCCGGTTAGAATTTATCAGAATATCAAAGCTCTTGTAGGTAACAAAGTGCAATTGCGGTGGACATCCGGAAATGCGTTCAGTGCCGAAGTAAATGCGGTTATCAGGCGGTCTGAAATAATTGTCGACCGGTCCGAAGGGGGCGGGCGGCTTTATGCAGAACTGCCAAAAGATGCAGCACGGAACATTCCGCCCGGGGCGTTTGTGGAAGTGTTGTATGTAGGGCAGTCGTTTGCAAATGTTATCGCTGTTCCGGAGGAAGCCATATTTGGCAGTGATACAGTCTATGTTATTAAAGATGGACGCGCCAGGAAGCGCTTGATCGAGGTCCAGCACAGAAGCCCCGGGACTGTGCTGATAACAGGAGATATTCAAGATGGTGAGCAAATTGTTGCCACCCGCCTGCCAGGCATCGGTGATGGCATTCGTGTACGGGTGGCACCTGTGCAAAATGCATTCTAAAATAGAAAGTTTTGATTTTAGATGTTTAATAGTGCCATAGAATTTTTTGCCCGCCATCGCACAGCTGCTAATTTGATAATGATTATCATGCTGGCAATTGGAATGATGTCGGCAACGCGCCTGAATAAGCAATTTTTTCCAGATGTAGATGTCGAAATTATTGCGGTCAGCATTCAATGGTCTGGCGCAACTGCCGAAGATGTGGATAGTAACATTATCCAGCCGCTTGAACCTGAATTGCGTTCGATTGCTAATGTAAAGAAAGTGATGTCATCTTCCCATGAAGGTGGTGGTGTTGCGCAGGTAGAATTTATCTTTGGCGCAGATATGCAAAAAGCGCTAGCAGATGTTGAAGCAGCAGTCGGGCAAGTGGAGTTCCCTGCTGATGCTGAATCTCCTGATATTGTTAAGGCTGAGTTTTATGACACTGTTTCGCGGGTAGTCCTTTACGGACCTTATTCGTTAGATTCCCTTCGCTATCATGCCAAGGTTATGAAAGAGGACCTGTTGCAACGCGGAGCTGATAAGATTGAATTGGGCGGTCTGCCTGATGAGGAAATACATATCGAGATTAGTGAGGCAGAGCTCGCACGCCTTGGGCTGACCTTGAACGATATTTCAGAAGCGATTTCTAAGAGCTCGGTAGATGTGCCAGCTGGTCAGTTTGCTGATGGCGCTTTGCGTGTGCGCTCTATTGGCTTGCGAAAAACAGCTGCAGAATATGGCGATATAAAAATCCTCGTCCGTCCAGATGGAAGCGCTGTGCGCCTCAGCGATGTGGCAAGTTTAAGAGATGCTTATGAAACGCCAGCAGTTTTGCTTGAACATAATGGCATGCCAGCGGTCGAATTGCATGTCATGCGTGGCAGAACTAGTGATAGTTTAGAAACCAATGAGATCGTCCAACTCTATTTAACAGAAAAAGAATTAACCTTGCCGCAGGGGCTGGAGGTTGCGCAATATAATGTCGCAGCAAATCTCATATCAGAGCGGATATTCTTGCTCATTGAAAATGGCTTTTTTGGGCTAGTACTAGTATTGCTGGTTTTATTTGCGTTTTTGCCCTCTCGTATTGCTTTTTGGGTAGCAGTCGGAATTCCTGTAGCGTTTTTAGCAACTTTTGGGGTGATGTTTGCAACTGGCCAAAGCATCAATATGATCTCGCTTTTCGGCCTGATTATGGCGCTGGGGATTGTTGTTGATGATGCAATCGTGATAGGTGAGCATGCCGAACATCTGCGCGTCAGGCGCAATCTACCCATAGAAGAGGCAGCAATTTTATCGGCAAAAAGAATGGGCCCGCCGGTTATTTCGGCGATGTTAACTACAGTTGCGGCCTTCTTGCCGCTTTTTACCATCAAGGGAATTATTGGCGTTATTATTGGCGCTATACCTGCGGTGGTTTGTGCGGTTCTGGTGGCTAGCCTAATAGAGGTATTTTTTATTCTGCCTGCACATCTGGCGCATCATGGGGCGAGCAAATCTGTCCAGCCTTCATGGTTCAGACGAAAATTTGATAACGGCTTCAATTTTTTTCGCGACCAAATTTTTTCTCGGGTTGTGCGAATAGCATTAAGCTTCCGTTATGCAACGCTTGCTCTTGCGCTGGGCCTCTTAATGCTGGCTGTAGGGATGATGTCGAGCGGGCGTGTAGGGTTTGTTTTCTTCTCTGCTCCTGAAGCAGATAATATTTATGTCAACATGACCATGGCTTCCGGCTCTACACGTCAGCAAACCATTGTTATGGTACATGAATTGGAGCGTGCACTTGAAGAGGTAGAAGAAGATTTAACCAAAGGGCGAGGTGGCTTGATATCTTTTGCTTATTCGGTCATTGGTATGCACATTACTGATGACCAAGGAGCGATGACCGGCGGGGCAAATGATTTGCGTGGCGGCATGATGGTGGAGTTGATAACAGCTGACAGAAGGACGATAAGGTCAGCTGATTTTGTTACTGCTCTGCGCGGAGAGATTAGACCCATGCCTGGTATGGAACAGCTGATTGTGCGAGCCCCAGAAGGGGGACCACCTGGACGGGAACTGGATATTCGTATCATGGGCAATGATCTGGATAAGCTGAAAGCCGCTGCACAAGATATAATTCTCATAGCCGATGCTATTCCCGGGACAACCGATATCGAAGAAAATCTAAATTATGGCGCGGAGGAACGTATTATCAAGCTCTCGCCCCTCGGCCACTCTCTAGGATTCAATGTCCAGTCCATTGGCAGTCAGTTGCGCGCCTCTTTGGATGGGGCAGTGGTCAGGCGTTTCCCGCGCGGTGATGAAGTGGTTACGGTAAGGCTGGCTTTGCCCGAAGATGAAGTGTCTAGTGATAATTTGGGCAGTATACGTTTAATTACGCCGAAAGGGAACTATGTGCTACTTTCGGATATTGCAACGATTGAGCAACGGCTCGGCTTTTCTATTGTGCGTCGCCAAGATGGTTTCCGTGAAGTTGCCATTCAAGGGGATTTGGATGATGAAATTATCAATACCACAGGCGCAAAAGAGGCGCTGATCAATGGTGATTTTGGTGTCTACACAGAGGAAAATAATCTGCGTTACCGCTTTGATGGGCGGGATCAAGAACAGGGTGAAGCCTTTGCAGATATGGCCAGTGGTGGTATTTTGGCACTATTGTGTATTTATACTATTCTCGCTTGGGTCTTTGCCAGTTGGACACGGCCCTTTGCGGTGATGGTCATGATCCCATTCGGGCTTATTGGTGCTGTCGTTGGTCATTATGTGATGGGGATGAATTTAAATATCTTGTCTTTATTTGCACTAATAGCCCTTTCTGGTATTGTGGTAAATAATTCAATAATTCTTGTTGCAACCATTGAACGTCGCATGGCAGAAACAGATAGCAGTCATGATGAAGCCATAATTCAAGGTACAACAGATAGGCTCAGGCCAGTTATCTTAACCTCAATGACTACTATTGGTGGGCTGAGCACACTGATGTTTGAGACTTCTTTGCAAGCACAATTTCTAATTCCCATGGCAACGACAATTGTCTTTGGACTAGCTTTTACAACGGCACTTGTCTTATTTGTTGTGCCTGCCACGCTTGGTATTGGTCGCGATTTAAGTGCATTATTTGGCAGTTTGCGGCGATTTGCCCGCGCCTTGTGGTAGTTGCTACTTTCTGTTGGAAGTATTTAAGGCAGGTGAATAAAAAGGAACGGGGATATGGCAGACGGTTCAGGACGCGATAAAAAAGGCTCTTCCGGCCGGTCTTACCGCTCAAATGCAGGGCTTACGCGCCAACCCAACAAAATGCGTGGGCGCAAACCTTCCTCGCAACGTTGGTTAACGCGCCAGCTAAATGATCCCTTTGTTGCAGAGGCCAAAAAGAAGGGCTATCGCTCTCGTGCCGCGATAAAGCTGGAACAGATGGATGCCAAACATAAATTTTTAAAACCGCATATGCGTGTGGTGGATTTAGGCTGTTCCCCTGGAGGCTGGTTGCAATATGTAGTGCGTGAATGCCGACTAGAAGCAGGTAAAGGGAGCTTGGTTGGCATTGACTTACTGGAAACAGACCCTGTTCCGGGTGCAGATATAATGGTTGGTGACATAAACGAAGAACGTGTCTTGGAAAAGGTCGCAGCGCGTATGGGCGGCAAAGTAGATGCGGTGTTGTCAGATATGGCAGCGGCGACCACAGGCCACCGGCAGACGGACCACTTGCGCACCATGGCCTTGTTAGAAGTTGCCTTGGATTTTGCTGTTCAGATCCTGCAGCCGGGAGGATTGTTCTTGGCAAAGGCATTCCGCGGTGGAGCAGATGCAAATTTTATGAAGCTCGTGAATCTGCATTTCGATAAGGTGCGGTATTTGAAGCCTGATGCAAGCCGGGCTGAGTCCGTAGAAACCTATTTGCTGGCGACAGAATTTCAACCCGGCAAAAAATTTTAGATTATGCGATAAACTCATAGTGTAAAAATTTTTAAAATCAGGGAAAAAATTAAAAACTCGCGATTTTTGCTGGAAAAAATAAACTTTCAACTAGATATCTGGCAAGCTTCTCGTTACACTCCGGCGTCATCGACTATTTTCCGCTTAAGGACAAAATGATGACAAACCCCACAATTAAAGAAGCCCTCACTTTTGACGATGTGCTTTTGCAACCTGGCCACTCTGACGTTTTGCCAGCTGATGTAGATATTTCCGCCCCTTTGACCCGCCAGATAAAGCTGAACCTGCCACTGGTATCCGCTGCAATGGATACGGTCACTGAACATCGCTTAGCGATCACTATGGCACAAGCTGGAGGTATTGGCGTTATCCATAAAAATTTTACAATTGAAAAGCAGGCCGCTCAGGTATCAGCGGTCAAGAGGTTTGAAGCTGGTATGGTGGTAAACCCATTGACCATTACCCCAGACAAAACACTGGGTGACGCGCTAGAAATGATGGCAGTTAACAAGATAAGTGGCATTCCAGTCGTTGATGAAGGGGGAAAATTGTTGGGCATTCTGACTAACCGCGACGTTCGATTTGCCACCGACAAGAATCAGAAAATTGTTGATTTGATGACCAAGCCAGTGATTACCGTAACCGAAAAAGCTGACCCAGAACAGGCGCGTCGCCTTTTACATGAAAATCGGATTGAAAAACTGGTTGTTGTGGATAAAGAGAATATTTGTATTGGGCTTATCACGGTTAAAGATATGGAAAAGTCCCAGAATTACCCGCAAGCATCTAAAGATAGTCGAGGGCGTTTATTAGTTGCGGCAGCTACAGGTTCTGGTAATGATGGTGTGCGCAGGGCAGAAGCCTTGATGGCGGCAGGTGCAGATGTTGTTGTGGTGGATACTGCGCATGGCCATTCACAAGGCGTCTTAAACGCAGTTCAAACGATACGCAAATTATCAAACACGACCCAAATTATTGGCGGTAATGTAGCGACTGCAGATGGCGCAAAGGCACTAATGGATGCGGGTGTGGATGCGGTAAAGGTAGGTATCGGCCCGGGCTCCATCTGTACAACACGGATGATAGCTGGAGTGGGCGTACCGCAATTGACAGCTATTATTGAGGCATTCTCAGTTTGTGCAGATGCAGGCATTCCTGTAATTGCTGATGGCGGGATAAAATATTCTGGTGATCTTGCTAAGGCCATTGCCGCAGGGGCATCTGTCGCGATGGTGGGCTCTATGCTGGCCGGGACAGATGAAACTCCGGGAGAAGTATTCTTATATCAGGGGCGGTCTTATAAAGCCTATCGTGGTATGGGTTCTATGGGGGCGATGGCGCGTGGGTCGGCAGATCGTTATTTTCAAGCCGAAGTTTCTACACCTTTGAAATTAGTGCCTGAAGGAATTGAAGGGCAAGTGCCCTACAAGGGCTCTGCGTCACAGGTATTACATCAGCTGGCTGGAGGTCTTCGTGCGGCAATGGGCTATACAGGGAATTCGACGATTGCCAAAATGCAAAAGGATTGCACCTTCTTGAAGATCACCTCAGCAGGCTTGCAAGAATCGCATGTGCATGACGTCATTATAACGCGTGAAGCTCCAAATTACCGGCCCGGTATGTAGGCCATCAATTAACCGTCTATTGGTTGCAGATTATGAGTCTGTGATTTCTCATCATGTAAGTTTAGAAATAAGATATTTCATGAAAAATGCTATTCTAATTATTGATTTTGGCTCCCAATTTACCCAGCTGATAGCCCGGCGTCTGCGCGAAGAGGGGATCTACACCGAAATCCTTCCAATTACGTCTGCGGGTGACAGTGATATGGAGGCGCGGCTCGCACATGTGGGTGGAATTATTTTGTCTGGAGGGCCTAACTCAGTTACCGATGTAGCTAGTCTACGGGCCCCACAAATTATGTTTGATGCAAAGCTACCCATGTTAGGAGTTTGCTATGGTCAGCAAACTATGTGCAGCCAGCTAGGTGGTGTGGTAGAGGCAGGTCTTAGCCGCGAGTTCGGTCATGCGGAAGTCGAAGTTAAAAAAGCTAGCCCCCTATTTGAGGGGATATGGCCTTCGGGCTCGCGCCAGTCTGTTTGGATGAGTCACGGCGACCATGTTTCTGCCCTGCCAGATGGATTTGCGGTTATCGCTTCTTCTGCTGGGGCACCCTATGCGGTTATCGCTGATGAGGCGCGCGGCTATTACGGGGTGCAGTTCCATCCGGAAGTAGTGCATACGGATGGAGGGGCAGGGCTGTTACGCAATTTTGCGCTCAAGATTTGCCAAGTAGAAGCCAACTGGTCTATGACCGCATATAAAGGACAGGCAATAATCCAGTTACAAAAACAAATCGGTGATGGGAATGCGATCTGCGGTCTGTCTGGCGGGGTAGATAGCTCAGTAACGGCGGTTCTTATCCATCAAGCAATAGGTGACCAGCTGACATGCGTGTTTGTTGATACGGGTCTGATGCGGAGGGGTGAGGCTGATGAAGTCGTATCGCTGTTTCGTGACCATTATAATATTTCGCTTATCCATGTAGATGCCTCAGATATGTTCTTGTCGCGTCTTGAGGGAGTAGATGACCCAGAAAAAAAGCGGAAAATTATTGGAAAGAGCTTTATCGAAGTGTTTGATAGGGAAGCAGCCAAAATCAATAATGCACGTTTCCTAGCCCAAGGCACACTCTACCCAGATGTTATAGAGTCTATTTCGGCTGCAAGTGGAAATCAAGTTACGATTAAATCACATCACAATGTTGGCGGGTTGCCAGAGGATATGGCGCTGGAGCTAGTGGAACCATTGCGAATGCTTTTCAAGGATGAGGTGCGCGCCCTTGGCCGTGAGTTAGGCTTACCTGCTAGATTTGTGGGACGTCACCCGTTTCCAGGGCCGGGTTTGGCTATCCGAATTCCCGGCGCGATATCAGCGGAAAAATTGGAGATACTACGAGAGGCGGACGCAGTCTATTTGGACGAAATTCATAAAGCTGGCTTGTATGACAAGATTTGGCAAGCCTTTGCTGTATTACTACCAGTGCGCACCGTGGGTGTGATGGGTGATGCGCGCTCTTATGAATATGTCTGCGCACTGCGGGCGGTAACCTCAACCGACGGTATGACGGCACAAAGTTACGCATTTGAACATGATTTTCTTGTTCGAACAGCAACCCGTATAGTAAATCAAGTCAAAGGCGTAAACCGCGTGGTCTATGATGTAACCAGTAAACCTCCCAGCACGATCGAGTGGGAATAATATATAAAAATCATTGACTTATTCAATTATTACTATTGAGTAGGAATGACTCAAAATATATAAACAAAACATAAAATCAGTAATCTAAACGACCCAGACTATTGATAAGGAGTAATTTTTTGAGTATGAGTTATTTTTATTTATTCGCTGCGATTTTATTAGAGGTTACGGGCACTATGTTGCTACCTGTAACGGCGAATTTTACCCGCATTGTCCCAACGATTATTATGGCGATTTGCTATATGGCGGCGTTTTGGCTTTTGACCTTTGCTATTCGCAGTATCCCAATTTCTATAGTCTATGCGACTTGGAGCGGGCTGGGCGTTTTTACTATCGCCATTTTGGGTGTATTAATTTTCAAACAAACACTTAGCTGGCAGGCAATAGCTGGTTTGTTCCTAATAGTTACCGGTGTAATTTTAGTTAATCTTTATAGCTCTCCGCATTAAAGAAAACGATGGAAATGAGCCTAAATTTTGCATGGCCAAAGAGGAGGAAGGCTATTCCTTTTAATGTGCTTTTAATTTGTAATTTTTTCCTCAGATTATATTGTTGAGAAGTTTTATAGTGATATAAATGCGGTTACCAATGATAGAACAAAAAAGTGAGAGGTTAGGCCATGTTTACGCCTGATTTTGATGTTTACACAACGCGGAATATTTCTCGCCTTGAGGTCAGTCTGCTTGGGCTGTCTGTTTTTTATGATGATGGGGCAGTTAGCCGCCATCTGGCTGCTGATTTGCGTGAACATTGCCCAGATGTAAGTACCACGCATCCGGTGACCAGAGAGACATTACTTTCGCCGCTTGATGTACCAGACAATTTTCACATTACACATGCAGGACTTGAAGATAATGGCATGGTCGTTTTGCACTGGTCAGAAAAATTAAACGCAGACGATAAGGGGGTATCCTATTTTCATCCGGGCTGGCTTTATCAAACAGGTCTTTACGGGGAAACTAATTTTGGTGTGGATTTATCGCGCCAGCTATGGCGTGCAGGTGACTTTGCCCAAATGCCAATAGTCGACGGAGGCAAGGTTTTGGAAGATGAGGAAGTTTTCTTCGCCTTTCTTGCCCAGTTCATCCGCACTGGGGCGGTAATTGTTCGTGGCTTGCCAGAAACGCCGCAAATGATAGAGATCTTACCGCAGAAAATTGGTGTTATTCGCACTTCCAATTTTGGCCATGTCTTTGAGGTAAAAATTAAGCCAGAGGCAGATTCTAACGCCTATACAGGGGAGGAGCTTCTGGCCCATACAGACCTTGCAACGCGCGAATATATGCCCGGCTTGCAATTTCTTTTTTGCTTGCAAAATGACGCAGACGGTGGGCTTTCAACCCTTGCGGATGGATTTGCTATTGCTGAGCATATAAAGCAAACTAATCCTGATGCTTATAAGCTGTTGGCAAGTCGGCCTATTGATTTTGTGAATAAGGCAAAAACCTCAGACTATCGGATGCATGTACCGTTATTTCATTGTGGTGCTTCTGGTGAGCTAGATGAGGTGCGGTGGACTAGTTGGCTGCGGGCGCCTTTGCGCGGTGAGTTAGAGGAAATGGCGCAAATTTATAAAGCACAAAAGCTAGCCTATCAGCTTGGTAATAGTGACGCTTTTAAAGCAAAATTTAAACTGCAACCCGGTGATATGATGTGTTTTGATAATCGCCGTGTCTTGCATGGGCGAACCTCTTTTGACCCTAGCAGTGGCGGGCGCTGGCTTCGTGGATGCTATATGGAACGCGAAGAGTTATGGTCAGGATTGCGGATGTCTGCCCGCAGGCGCCGCGAAGCAGATTTACCCCTCCATATCGGATAGCTTCAGGGTAGATAAAGGGTTAGTCTAGATGAAATTTCTGACCATGTTGCAGGACAAGGAAACGGTCCTCGTCAATTTCTGCCGCGCGTAAGCCGGCAGCTAGTCGCACCGGTGGTTCATCTAACGGCTCTAATGTTAGCTTGAATGTTCCCCAATGAATGGCAACGGCTTGTTTAGGGGTTAGTTCCGTGAATATCTGCACCGCTTCTTCTGGATTAACATGCGAGGCTTTCATAAAAGGACGCGGATTATAAGCGCCGATGGGTATTGCCGCTAGATCAGGCGTACCAAGCCGTTTTCGTGTTTCGCGAAAATCGGAAGAATAGCCCGTATCGCCAGCAAAATAAAAGCTAAATTCTGGCCATTTGACCATCCAACCTGACCATAAGGTTTTGTTCCTATCAAACCCTCGGCGCGAAGACCAATGCTGCACGGGTGTTGCAGTAAATTCCATTCCCTTATGGCTAGCGCTCTGCCACCAATCCAATTCTTTAACTTCTGTAATGCCAGCCTTTCTTAGTAAATCAGCTAGGCCTAGCGGAACAAAATATGCTATGTTTGGTTGCAGATCATTTAAGGTTTTAAGAGTTGTGACACTCAGATGGTCATAATGGTTGTGAGAGATAATTACCGCATCAATAGCTGGTAAATCGGCTATGGCAAGGGGTGTTTTGCCAGCCCGCCTTGGCCCCATAAAGCTGAAGGGTGAAGCCCGGCCAATAAATATCGGATCGGTCAATATATGCTGGCCATTAATGCTAACCAGCAAGGTTGAATGGCCTATCCACGTTACTTGCCGTCCAGTGGGGCTATCAGGCTGTTTTGCCGGGCTGAGTATATCAAAGCCAGTATTTTCTAATGGGTCTTTAGCGCGGGTAAAAAACGCTCTCGCCATTTTAAAGAGCTGGCTGGGGCTTTTTTTGTTCTCGCTACCATCGCTATTATGGAAGCGGCCTGTTTCAGGATTGTAATTTTCAGATTTCAACATCGCGTCACTCGCCGGTTTTTGAAATACACTTCAGGCAAAATAAGTACTGAGGCAGGAGTTAATAATAATAAATTCTAAAACAATTCGACATGAAATTTTTTCCACTTGCTTCATTGAAAGCACTGAGCAAATTAGTTGAACTCAAACCAAAACAAAAATAGCAGTGCACAAATACAAAGTTATGCCTTTGTTAATTTGAATTAACGATGGCACCAAAATATGAAACAGTTATGATAATTTGGCTCGATAGCAGATGTTGGTTTTATAAAAATTTTATGCTTGAAGGTAGTTCGGCATATTAACATCAGCTAATCTCTTTTTTTTTTTACTAAATGAAGTGGCTAAAAACGATGTCTGCCAAAGCAGTGAAAACAAGAGATGCGCGCCCGAAAATGCCAAAAGACTGGTTTGAACGCCAAGAAAAAGGTGGTTTCTACGCGGCGGTTATTTGGTCGTTAGCAGCACTCTCCTTTGGGTACGCATTTTTTCATCGTGTCACGCCATCGGTTATGGTCAGCGATCTTATGACTGAATTTGCCATAGGCGGTGCGATGCTGGGCATGCTTTCTGCACTCTATTTCTATCCCTATGTTTTACTGCAAATTCCGCTAGGGGCACTCTTAGAAACAGCAGGCGCGCGGCTTTTACTTACGCTGGCCTTGAGTTGTGCTGGTGCAGGTTCTATCTTGTTTGGTCTCGCAGAGAGTTTGTATGTCGCTTATCTTGGCAGGGTTTTAATAGGGGTTGGGTGCGGCGTTGGGTTTTTAGGGTCGCTTGCGCTTGCGTCACGTTGGTTTCCTCCCTCGCAATTTGGCCTTCTTGCTGGTCTTACCATGTTTATAGGCATGGGCAGTGGCATGCTTGCCCAAGGTCCCTTAGCGCTATTTGTTGAATCTTACGGGTGGCGTACTAGTCTTTTTATGCTTGGGGCAACGGGATTCATTTTGGCAACCGCTATCTTTGTTCTGGTGCGTAATGCGCCATTTGGTAGCGCAGGTAAAAAAGCCGAAAAGGTAGATAGATTACCGCTGTTACAGGTTTTGAAAAAGGCGGCGCAAACAATAGAGGTATGGAAGATATCTCTGGTGGCAGCGACCATGTCTGGGCCAATGCTGGTATTGGGCGGATTATGGGGAACGCCTTACATGATGGCGGCCTATGATTTAGTTAGGCCGGAAGCTGCCTTTCTGGTGTCCCTATTGCTGCTAGGATGGGCAGTTGGTGCCCCTTTTGGCGGATGGTTATCTGACCGAATCGGTAAAAGGCGGCCTATTTTAATCTGTGGCTCAGCACTGGTATGCATTTCTCTAACTATACTTATTTTTGTCCCCGATCTGGCGTTATCCTTAGCGGTGGCTTTGCTTGCTTTAACCGGTCTTGCTGGCGGTTTTATGGCCTGCTGCTTTGCGCTTGTGAGAGAGGTGATTCCTGCTCAAATTGTTGGCGGTGCAACAGGGATTGTTAACTCGCTCACGGTGGCGTCAGGAGCGGTATTGCAACCTCTAGTTGGACTGATGTTGGATCTGCAATGGCGCGGCGATTTACAAGATAATGCACCCGTTTATAATGCTTCAGAATTTCGAACCTCCTTTATTCTAGTGCTGGTTAGTGCGGTTCTGGGCCTGTTTCTGTGCCTCAGTCTAGAGGAGACTAAAAAATGCGCAAGTTAGAGCATTATAAACGCCTTTCGTGCTTTTACCTTTCTGTCATAGACTCACTTGAAAAACCACATTAGAGTGTTGTGTTAGTTGTCCTATCTTGAAGGTATGAAAATCACCTAATGGTTAGCCCTAAACCGTCAAAATCATCCGCTTTGCCGCCCCTCCTAGCTGGATGTGGCTTGACAAAATCCTTTGGCGATTTCATCGCAAATAGTGATGTTGATTTCACTATTTTTCCTGGCGAGTTGCATGCGCTTTTAGGCGAAAATGGGGCTGGTAAATCTACTTTTGTTAAGATGATTTACGGGCTTTTGCAGCCAGATAGTGGATATTTCGAATGGCAAGGCAAAGCCATCCATTTTAGTAACCCGCAAGAAGCACGCGCGGCTGGTATTGGCATGGTGTTTCAGCATTTTTCTCTATTTGAAGCTATGAGTGTAGTAGAAAATATCGCGTTAGCATTGCCGCCTGAATTTTCAAAGGAAGGGCTGCCAGAGCTTATCGAGAAAAAATCAGCTGAATATGGTATTCCGCTACGCCCCCATTCTCTGGTAGCGGACCTGTCGGTGGGGGAACAGCAACGTGTAGAGATTATGCGGTGCCTATTGCAAGACCCTGCCCTGCTAATAATGGATGAGCCAACATCTGTACTTACACCGCAGGAAACCCAACAGCTTTTTGAGGTTCTAGGCAAGCTTGCCAAGCAGGGATGCGCAGTGTTGTTCATTTCACACAAGCTAGAAGAGATTAAACAACTTACCAGCAGGGCAACTATTCTGAGGGGTGGCAAAAAAATTGCCGAGGTGGAGACACAAACGAAATCCGCAAAACAACTCGCTGAATTAATGGTAGGGGTAAAAATTGCCGCTATAAAGCCACCTGTCGCGCAGAAGAAGGCGCCACCTATTATGAAGGTCAGTGGCTTGAGCCGCCCTGCGGACAGCCATTTTGATACTGCTTTATTTGATGTTAATTTAACGGCCCATTCTGGTGAGGTGTTAGGAATTGCGGGCATTGCCGGAAATGGGCAATCTGAGCTAATGGACGCGCTAACCGGTGAATGGCGTGGCAAGCAGACAGGTATTTTGCAAAAAGGTACAAAAGATATAAGCTGGATGAATCCAGCTGAGCGACGGTTTATTGGGCTGGCCTTTGTCCCTGAAGAGCGCAACGGCCATGCTGCTGTACCAAGTATGCGTCTATCCGAAAATGCACTTTTGACGAGTTTTGAGCGAGCAGGTGCGGTACGAATGGGCGTGGTAAATAAAAGTTACGCTATCCAATTTTCCGATATGATTTCAGCAATGTTTGATGTGCGCCGGCCTGAAGCTGACCCACAAGCCTCCTCACTATCTGGCGGCAACTTACAAAAATTTGTAGTCGGACGTGAGATCGCTAAGAAGCCAGAAATACTAGTTGTTTCCCAGCCAACTTGGGGGGTGGATGTGGGCGCCGCTCAATTTATCCGCAAAGCCATGATAGATTTGGCGGCGAGCGGGGCAAGCGTAATTGTTATCTCTCAGGATTTGGAAGAAATTTTTGCTGTTTCGCATAAGATTGCTGTTTTGCATGAGGGACGCTTGTCAAAAGCTTATCCAGTAGCAGAAATGAATCCGCAAAAAATTGGTTTGTTGATGGGGGGTATCTCCATCGACAATGACAGTAAAATTTACCCTGACGAGACTATTCGGCCCAAATCCAAGAGAACGAGTAAAAGGGTGGCCAAATAATGTTTGTTTTAAAGCCACGCAAATCAGTTCCCTTATCGTTAACTTTGCTTGTACCGGTCGTGGCGATTGCGCTTACCCTGATGATGGGTGGGTTGATTTTTGGTTTTTTAGGCTATAATCCCCTCGAAGCTTTATATGAATTTTTTGTTGCTCCGCTTTCGCGGCCAGACCAGATCGGCAATCTACTGGTTAAAGCGTGCCCACTAATTATTATTGGCACGGGCTTAGTATTTTGTTACCGCGCGAATGTCTGGAATATCGGGGCTGAGGGGCAATTGGTTTTAGGGGCTATGGGGGCGGGTTGGCTGGCACTATCGTTCCCAGACGCACAATCCCCCCTTTTCATTTTTGCGATGGCCGTAGCGGCAATGTTTGCAGGCGGATTATGGGGCGCCATCCCAGCCTTACTTAAAATACGTTTTCGTACCAATGAAATTCTTGTTTCCTTAATGCTTACTTACGTAGCGGCTTTATTACTAGACTGGATTGTGCGCGGCCCGTGGCGTGACCCGATGTCGTTTGGGTTTCCGCTAACGAAAACCTATCCCGATGCCGGATTGATACCGGCGTTAATTCTACCAGGAATAGGCCGGTTAGGACAGTTACATTGGGGTGTAGTTTTTGCTTTTATCGTCTCGGTATGTGGCTGGTTTTACCTATCGAAGATGCTGTCTGGTTATCAGATAAAACTGATGGGAGATGCACCGCGTGCGGGGCGTTTCGCAGGTTTTAGCCAGTCGCGTAATACCATAGCTGTGCTGGTTATTTCTGGGTCTTTAGCTGGGCTTGCTGGAATGATAGAAGTCTCGGCAAATATTGGCCAGCTGCAGCCGAATGTATCTTTCGGCTATGGATTTACCGCTATTATTGTGGCGTTTTTAGCTCGGTTAAATCCATTGGCTGTAATTGTTGCAGGACTTGTTGTTGCGCTCGCGGAGCTTGGCGGGGATACGGCGCAAATTTCTATGGGTATCCCAAAAGTGGTTACAGGTATTTTCAAGGGTATTTTGTTGTTTATATTGCTAGCTGGCGAAACACTTACCCGTTATGAGTTGGTGCGGGTGAAAGCCCATTCAAAACTCAGCCAGAAGGGGAGGGTTTAGCATGTTAGATGAGTTGTTATTAACTGTTCTGCTCACCTCTGTGCCGCTAATTCTGGCTGCAACAGGCGAGCTAGTTGTTGAGAGGAGTGGTGTATTAAACCTAGGTGTGGAAGGCATGATGTTGATGGGGGCCGTAGCCGCTTTTGGAGCGGCTAGCCTATTTGGAAGTCCTTATATAGGCATTGTTGCTGGCGGGCTTGCTGGTATGACTGTTGCCGCTGTCTTTGCGCTTTTTGTATTGGGGCTCGCGACCAATCAGGTGGCAACTGGCCTAGCGCTGACAATATTTGGCACCGGTCTTTCGGGGCTTATTGGTGCGCCATTGGTTGGCCAAGCTATTGATGGCCTACCCTCTATGACGCTGCCGATCTTGTCTGATATTTCGTTCATCGGGGTGTTTTTCCAGCTTGATATTATGGCCTATCTTTCGATTTTAATTGTGGCGCTTACCTCACAATTTTTAGTGCGAAGCCGTGCTGGTCTTATCTTGCGGTCAGTTGGGATAAATCATGACAGCGCCCATGCGCTAGGCTATAATGTTTTACAGGTGCGGTTCTTTGCCATTTTGTTTGGCGGGTTTATGGCAGGGCTAGGCGGCGCGTATTTGCCACTGGTGCTGACACCGCATTGGGCAGAAGGCATGACAGCAGGCAGAGGATGGATTGCGCTGGCATTGGTAGTGTTTGCATCATGGCAACCTTGGCGGGTTACGATAGGTGCTGTTTTATTTGGCGGTGTGACGATTATGCAGCTTGCCGGACAAGCGAGAGGCTGGGCAATACCCGCACAGTTTCTGTCGATGATGCCCTATCTGGCGACAATTGTTGTTTTGGTAACTATTTCGGGCAGAGGTAGAAATGTGTTTGGGGCGCCAGCACATTTAGGGAAACAATTTTTTATGACGCGTTAACAAGATAAAGGAGATGAAAAATGAGGAAAATGTTAACAAGTTTGGGAGCAATGTTGGCTGGTATAGCCATGAGCATTTCTGTTGCCCATGCAGATAAGTTAAAGGTTGGCTTTGTTTATTTAACAAACCCCGGTGATCATGGTTGGACCTACGCTCACGAAGTTGGGCGTCAGCAGTTGCAAGACTATTTTGGTAGCAAGATCGAAACTACTTATGTTGAAAATGTGCCGGAAGGCCCGGATGCCGCGCGTGTAATCAGAGAGCTTGTAGCACAAGGCAATAAAGTGATTTTCACTACCTCTTTCGGCTATATGGAACCAACATTGAAGGTGGCAAAGGAAAACCCTGATGTAATGTTTGATCACATTACAGGTTATAAGCGCGCAAGCAATATGGCGACGGGCAATATCCGCTTCTATGAGGGAAGATACGTACAAGGTGTGGTTGCCGGTTTAACAACCAAGTCAAATACTATTGGCTATTTAGGGGCTTTCCCAATCCCAGAAGTTATTCAGGGTATTAACTCATTTGCTCGGGGTCTGCGTTCTGTGAACAAAGACGCAAGCATCAAGGTGGTTTGGGTCAATAGCTGGTATGACCCGGTTAAGGAATCTGATGCTGCAAAAGTTCTTATCGCAGAAGGTGCAGATGTTCTCGCGCAACACACGGATAGCCCAGCAATGTTACAAACAGCTGAAAAAGCCGGTGTGAAGGGTTTTGGCCAATCGTCAGACATGCATGAATTTGCGCCAAAGGCACAGCTTTTTTCTTCAGTGAACAACTGGGGTCCTTACTATATTTCGCAAGTTCAAAAAGTATTGGATGGCAAATGGTCGACAGGTGATGGTCCAGACCATTGGGCAGGCAATACCTGGAAAGGGATTGGCGATGATTTTCTTGTGCTGACTGAATTTAAGAATATGCCAGCGAGTGTAGCTGAAAAAGCAGAAGTAGCACGCGCTGGAATCGCGGCAGGCACTTTGAATATCTTTGAAGGTCCAATGAAAGATAATCAGGGAAACACGGTTTTGAAAGCTGGCAAGGTGCTAGATGATGGCGGATTGTGGGGCATGAACTATTATGTTGAGGGTGTCGAAGGTCGCATTCCTAACTAAGGTGAACGCCTGAAAAAATATTTTGACGGGTGTTTCTGATATTTTCAGATGCGCCCGTTTAACATTTTCGTCTCGTTGTCAAAAACTAGGCTAGGTGAGGGGCGATGAAGAGCACCGAAGGGGTGTTTTATGAATAAAACAATTTGTTTTTTCCTAAACCAAGAAAAAATAGAAATCGATTTTAATGAAGGCGGCGGATTGCGCCCTGACACCACATTGCTGAACTGGTTGCGCGAACGCCGGAAGCTTACTGGCACTAAAGAAGGGTGCGCTGAAGGGGATTGCGGGGCCTGTAGTGTAGTGATAGGCCGGCTTACCAGCGATAATACGCCTAGCTGGCAGGCGGTAAATGCCTGTATTTTGTTTCTTCCAATGCTTCATGGCAGTGTGGTCACAACGGTTGAGGGGGTGGCAAATGCTGATGGTGAATTGCATCCTGTCCAGCAAGCGATGATAGCCCATCATGGAGCACAATGCGGCTTTTGCACGCCCGGGTTTATAATGTCCTTATATGCTGGGTGGTACTCAGCTATGGATTTTTCTAATACAGCAGAAATAGAAACCTTGCTTAGTGGTAATTTATGCCGCTGTACGGGTTATGGGCCGATTGTGAGGGCTGGAGAAGCATTGGCAAGGTGGGAGCGTCCACAATGGGCCATTGACCGTCTGTTAGGCGATATCTCAGCGCTAGCACAGATGGCTTCTGACACACGGAATGGTGTGGATATAGAGGGTGAGGGTCAGCGCTATAGTGCGCCAACTACCTTAGATGAATTACAAACACTTTATGCAGAAAACCCGACTGCGCAAATATTGTCTGGGGCAACCGATATCGGGTTGTGGGTGACCAAGCAGCATCGCCAATTGCCGCACCTTATCCATATCGGGCACATAGCAGAATTAGAGGTGATAAAAAAAACAGATAGCCATATCACCATTGGGGCAGGGGTTACCCACCAACAGGCAATGGATGCGCTTGCAG
>MDTG01196848.1_pt1 | contig 57550 bp, 47 predicted proteins | sample 811421 | NCBI WGS metagenome assembly MDTG01 (sample SAMN05326645, study PRJNA326480) | marine metagenome | isolation source: seawater | place: Pacific Ocean: South East | collected 2011
TGCGCGGAAGATGAGCTCGGTTTAGGAAACGACCACGACGGTATTATGGTGCTCGATACATCGCTCAAACCGGGCACTCCATGTGCAGAGGTGTTCAATGTTGAAATTGATTACGTTTTCGAAATTGGCCTAACACCAAACAGAACAGATGCTATGGGGCACATCGGTGTTGCCCGTGATCTGCGTGCCGCACTGCTTGTCAAGGGTGAAGAAAGTCCAGAGCTTATCTTTCCAAAAGGCACGTATCAAACCGAAGGCAATAATCCTATAAAACTCACTATCGAAAGTGATATGTGCCCTTCTTACTACGGCACATACTTTACGGGAGTGCAAGTGGCCGAAAGCCCGGATTGGTTGAAGAACAGCCTCACAGCTATCGGATTAACTCCAAAGAATAACGTTGTGGATATTACTAATTATGTGTTACACACATTTGGACATCCACTTCATGCCTTTGACTCGGAAAAGCTGAACGGTCATGAGGTCGTGGTGCGCCAAGCTAAAAAGGGTGAAAAGATAACTACGCTTGACGGTGTCGAGCGCGAGCTAAGTACAAGTGACCTAGTTATTGCCGACGAGCGCAAACCTGTTTGTATTGCAGGTGTGCTCGGAGGTTCAGATAGTGGCGTAAGTGAAACAACAAGTTGCGTTTATTTAGAAAGCGCTTATTTCGATGCTGTGAGCGTTCGAAAAACAGCGAAACGTCATGCAATCAATAGCGATGCAAGCTATCGCTACGAAAGAGGTGTAGATCCAAATATTACTGCTGCTGCACATACTTATGCAGCTGCACTTATATGCGAATTAACAGGTGCCACTGCTGGTCCATTGGACCACCAAGGTTCGAAAGATTTCCCCAAACTCGAAATCACATTTAGCTTCGAAAAAGTTTGCAAATTGATAGGTGTGGGAATGAGTATTGAAACCGCATCTGATATATTGAAATGGTTAGATTTTGAAATTATTGGACTCAACGGGGACCAGTGGACGGTGAAAGTACCGACCTACCGCGTAGACGTAACCAGAGATGTAGATATTGCTGAAGAGCTTCTTCGTATCTATGGTTTCAATAATGTTGCTGTTCCCTCGGAAATGCGAATTAGCGTGGCAAAGCACGACCCGCGTCCAAGAAGAATCGAGAAATCACTCTTGGACCAACTTACCGGTAACGGCTTCTTCGAAATCATGAACAATAGCCTTTCTAAAGGAGCCGATTATGAAACATTGCAATCCGAAGTTTCTGAAAATCTGATAGAGATGCTAAATCCCTTGAGTCAAGACCTCAATGTGATGCGAAATAATTTGCTGTTTGGGGGATTAACTGCCATTAGCTTCAATCAAAAGAGGCAACAATCAAGCCTGCGCTTCTTTGAACGCGGTAAAACTTATGGGAAAGGAGGAAATGGTTCTTTCGAGACTTCAGTAATCGACTTGTTCTGCTCCGGAACAAGAAATACTGATCACTGGAAAGTCGCTGCCTCTGATAATGATTTCTTCTATATGAAAGGCTTGGTTGAGGGCTTGCTTAGCAGATTCGGATTTACCGCTTCTATGACTCGGAAAGACCACAGCCTATATGGGGAGTTCTTAAGCATCAAAGTAGGAAAAACCACTGTCGGACACATTGGCTCCGTACACCCAATAGTCCAGAACCATTTTGATGTTAAAGGCACCGTTGCGCACGCCTCGTTTGATTGGGAGCGAGTAATTCACCTGGTGATTGATAATGGAACGCAACCTTTTGAAGCGCTACCAAAATTCCCGAGCGTTCGTCGAGACCTTGCACTTCTTGTAGATACTACTACCACTTATGCTGAAGTTGAAGAGACCATTACAAAAACTGAGGGTAAACTGTTGAAGAATGTCTTCCTGTTTGATGTATACGAAGGTAATAAACTTCCATCCGGCAAGAAGAGCTACGCGATTGGTCTGACCTTTCAAGATCCCAGGAAGACACTGAATGACAAAGCTGTTGAAAAGAGTGTAGGCAGAATTGTCCATCAGTTGAGTGAACGATTAAATGCTCAATTGCGTTAATCAAATATGCTAAAGGTCGCTTGGGCCCCTATCTATCATCATCCTCTTCCTGAGAACCATCGCTTCCCGATGGCCAAATATTCGCTATTACCAGAACAATTGATTCATGAGGGCACGCTTAGTGCAGGCGATTTTTTCGCCCCAGGTATGCTCACACCCGGGGAAATTACCAGAACACATTGTCCCAAGTATTGGAAAGAGCTAGACGAGGGCACCTTAGACCCAAAGGCACAGCGCAAGATTGGCTTTCCTTTGAGCAAGCAGCTAATCGACAGAGAACGCACTATCTGCAGGGGCACCATTGATAATACCGAATTTGCCTTACAATACGGTTGTTCTATGAATATTGCTGGAGGTACACACCACGCTTTTTACGACCGCGGAGAAGGATTTTGCATCTTAAACGATATCATCATTGGGGCACATCATCTTATAGATAATCACGGTTTTGAGCGAATTCTCGTAGTGGATCTCGATGTGCACCAGGGAAACGGAACTGCGGCGCTTGCGGCCGGTGACGAGCGAATATTTACTTTTAGTATGCACGGCGCAAAGAACTATCCCTACCACAAGGAGCAAAGCGATCTTGACCTGCCTCTACCCGATTTTATTACCGACAACGCTTACCTAAGTCTACTGGATCATCATCTTAAGGAACTATTCAATCGCGTCGAGCCACAATTTGTCTTTTTCCAAAGTGGTGTAGATATTATTCGCGGCGATAAGCTAGGCAGAATGGACCTCACACTTGACGGTTGCAAACAACGCGATCAACTTGTTTTCGAGCTTTGTCATACGAACGAAGTACCCGTTGCTGTAAATATGGGTGGCGGGTACAGCCTAGAGATACGACGAATCATCGAGGCACACGCCAACACCTTTAGAACAGCCGCTTTCTTTTACACTTAACAAGCCAGCCGGCTCTGGAAATGTTAAGACTCCAATGTGGGTTATGAAATTGACCCGGGTTTATTTCGTAAGAATATCGCCCAAGGCGTTGTCGTAAATCTTCTGGTATTCGGTTACAGTCCCCCAATCCTCATCATCAACACGTACACTTCCTTTAGTTACGTGACCTAAGAGGTCAAACGCACAACCATTAAGCATCATCAGGTCAATAAACTTATCCTTATTCTCTTCGCTGACGGTAACAAGAATACGAGAAGCACTCTCTCCAAAGAGTACAGCATCCTTACGGAACTCTGCAGGCATCGTGATGTCAAAGCCCAATCCATTTACCATACCCTTTTCGAGCAAACCAACGAATAATCCACCTTCGCTCAAATCATGTGCAGATTTAATTGCTCCTTCGCGGATCAACATCTGAACTTGCTTTTGATTCGCAAATTCTTCCTCGAGGTCAAAGTGTGGCGCAGAGCTGTTCTCGACACCATGAACATTCACTAAATATTGAGAAGAAGAGATGTCTTCATGGTTTGTACCAATCATAAAGATCAGATCACCTTTTTCCTTATAGCCAAGGGTCGTCACAAATTTTTTGTCTTCAATCACACCAATCATACCTATAGTAGGGGTTGGGAATACAGGTTCAACCGTGTTACCAATCTGGGTCTGATTGTAGAAGCTTACGTTACCACCTGTCACCGGCGTTTCAAACTTCTCACAAGCTGCGCTCATTCCCTTGATAGAACCGACAAACTGCCAATATACTTCTGGATTGTAAGGGTTACCGAAATTCAAACAATTGGTTACTGCCGAGGGTAACCCTCCTGAACAAGTAATATTTCTTGCAGCTTCACTCACTGCCATAGCACACCCTACTTCAGGATCAGCATGTACAAACCGCGAATTACAATCTACACTCATCGCAAGCGCCTTGTCTGTGCCTTTAATGTTCACTACACCTGCATCTGAAGGTGCATTAGTACTCATGTTTCGCGTACCTACCATGCTGTCGTACTGCTCGTAGATGAATCTCTTCGAAGCAATGTTTGGTAAAGCTACTATTTGCTCTGCAACGGCTTTAAGGTCAGCAGGTTCTTCTACTGAAGCAATATCAAACTTCTTGTACTCTTGGTAGTACGCTGGTTCAGACCACTCTCTATGGTATATGGGAGCATCCCCACCAAGAACAGCGCTGTCTGCAGGAATACTACCGATTAGGTCTTCGCCCCAGTAGTAATTAACAGTGCCGCCTTCTGTTACAATACCGATCTCTTTACATTCGAGATCCCATTTATCGAAAATATCTAGCACAACTTGCTCCTTGCCTTTCTCGACAACTACTAGCATGCGCTCTTGGCTTTCTGAAAGGAGAATTTCCCATGCTTCCATTTTCTGACGCAAAGGCACTTTGTCTAACCAAATATCCATACCGTGTTCTCCAGCCGCAGACATTTCACAGGATGAACAGGTAATACCTGCTGCACCCATATCCTGCATACCTACTACAGCATCGGTCTCCGTCAATTCCATGGTTGCCTCAAGCAATAGCTTCTCTTGGAACGGATCTCCTACTTGTACTGATGGAATATCTTCTGCACTGTCTTCGTCCAAATCTTTGGAGGCAAACGAAGCACCGTGAATACCGTCTTTCCCAGTTGCAGATCCAACTATAAATACAGGGTTTCCGACACCAGTAGAAGTAGCGCTAATCTGTTTACCTACTTCAACGATACCCGCAGAAAACGCATTGACTAATGGATTTTGGTGGTAGCACTCGTCAAAGTAAACCTCACCACCTACGATTGGGATACCGAAGCTGTTTCCGTAATCACCAATACCTTTGCTTACACCTTTTACCAACCACTTTGTGCGGTCCCTATTAGGTTTACCGAAGCGAAGTGAGTTAAGCTGAGCGATTGGGCGAGCACCCATTGTAAAAATATCACGGTTGATACCACCGACACCTGTTGCTGCACCTTGGTATGGTTCAACGGCTGAAGGGTGGTTGTGACTCTCTATCTTAAAAGCACAAGCCAAACCGTCGCCAATATCTACAAGACCCGCATTTTCCTCACCTGCTTCTACGAGCATATGCGGACCTTTTTTTGGAAGCTTCTTCAACCAAACAATAGAGTTCTTATAGGAGCAGTGCTCACTCCACATCACCCCGTAAACAGACAGTTCTAGGAAGTTAGGCGTGCGGCCAAGAAGTTCTTTGATTTTATCAAACTCTTCAGAAAGTAGGCCCATATCTTTAGCCTGATGCAGAGTGGCAACGGATGTGCTGTTCATTTTAAAAAAGAATTTGTGCAAATTTACGTATTCTAATACCAACACTTTTCATTTCAATGCGCAATCTTTCTCACACTTTTGGCCGTTTTGTTGTTTATAACCTCGCACTGCTGCTCGGATTTTCTCAATGTTCGAAACCAGTAGAATACGATATGGTTATTTATAATGTAAAAATCCCCACTGAGGAGGGTGCCGGTACTAGAAATTGGATCGGCGTTTCTGAAGGCAAAATAGCAGCGATGGGTTCAATGATTGCCAATGACAAACCACCAAGAGCAAAAGATTCATTGAATCTACCCGATTCTTACTTGTATCCTGGTTTTATTGATGCACACGGACACCTTTTCGGTTATGCAGAGATGATGACTATGGTCAATTTAGTGGGTGCCAAAAGTAAGGAAGAATGCCTTGAGCGTATTGAGAAATTCATTGAATTGCATCCCAATAATGATTGGATTATCGGTCGGGGTTGGGATCAAAACGATTGGTGTGTTCAGGAATTTCCAAAGTCCGAAGATTTATTACCCTTTACTGGGATAAAAATCTTCCTTACACGCATCGACGGGCACGCCGCTTGGGTCAATCAACCGGTCCTAGATGCATTCAACATAAGTAATGAAATGACCATAGAGGGCGGAGCCATTCTTGACGGTATATTGGTGGATAATGCCCAACAATTGGTCACACTTCCTTCGCACAGTTCTAAATGGTGGAGAAATGTGCTCTTACAAGCACAAGACAGTTTGGTGAAATATGGGATTACAGCTATGACGGATGCTGGATTAAATACAAAGAAAATCCTCATCCTAGACTCGCTGCAGAATGAGGGAAAATTTGGATTGATGGTCAATGCTATGATTTCAAATACGGAGGAAGACTTATCTTATTTCGAATCCCATGGACCAATTCTAAAAGACCTGCTGCGCGTAAAAAGTGTCAAGGCGTATCTCGACGGTGCCCTTGGTTCAAGAGGTGCATTGCTCAGGGCGCCCTACCACGACTTACCAGAGCACTACGGCCTGCCATTATTGACGCCAAGTGATTTAGACCTTTTAAGAGACCGTTGCTTAAAAAACGACTGGCAGCTCTGTGTGCATGCCATTGGCGATAGTGCACATCATATTTTGTTGGAGAGCTTTAATTCATTGGACCGTGAAAAAGACCTGAGATTTCGAGTAGAACATGCGCAAATCATGACGCCTGAGGACAGCTCGTACTATACACACCCCAACATTATAGCTTCTGTGCAGCCAACCCATGCTACGAGCGACATGTATTGGGCCGAAGAACTCTTAGGACACCACAGGATGAGCCACGCCTATAGCTATAAACGCATCCTTAATGCATCTGGTTTACTTGCCTTAGGTACAGATTTCCCCATCGAACAGGTTAATCCACTTAATACTTTCTTTGCCGCAGTGGACCGTATGGATAAAGAACATTGGCCTGCAGGCGGTTTTAACGCCAATCAAAAACTGAGTCCGACAGAAGCTATTGAGGGAATGACTTATGGCGCAGCATACAGCGCATTTGGTGAAGAGCTCTACGGCAGCATTAAAATTGGCCAACGCGCCAACTTTACCGTACTAAATCAAGACCTCTACGACAGCTCACAACGAGACAGAGGAAGCTGTAAAGTCGTAGTCACTATCCTCTCGGGAAGGGTTGCTTTCAAGGAATAAAAGAGCAAGTGTGCCATTGACCTTTTTTAGTATCTTGAAGCTTACTTAACACGACACTCAAACATCATCATAACATGAAGAACCCTACTCGCTTATTTGATTTCCCAAGATATCAGCAAGAGCATTTCCCTTTAGAAGTAATGATGTCATCCAAAGTTGGAGGGCAATGGAAAAGCTACAGTACAAGTGAATTTATTGATACCGTAAACCAAGCTGCTCGAGGCTTATTGGAATTGGGGATCAAGCACGGAGATAAAGTAGCATTGATTTCGCACAACAATCGTTGCGAATGGAACATCATGGACCATGCACTTTTGCAGATTGGCGCTGTCGATGTACCGATCTATCCAACTATGACTGAAGAGGATTACAAATACATTTTCAACCATAGTGAAAGCATCTACTGTTTCGTTTCTAACGATGAACTATACGATAAGGTGACCAATGTAATCGGCAATTGCAAGGACATGAACAAAGTATATTCCTTCGAAAAGTACGAAGGACGCAATCACTGGTCTGAAATTTTGGCATTAGGTGAAAGCATGAAGCGCCAAGCAGAAATGGAGCAGTTTATGGCGAGCGTAAAGCCTGAAGATCTTGCGACCATCATTTATACCTCTGGTACTACTGGTCTTCCTAAGGGTGTAATGCTTAGCCATGCAAACATCTCTACTACCGTAATTGCAGCTACCCCAAGAATTCCCGGGCTACCAAGAGGCCAAGCCAAGACATTAAGTTTTCTTCCTGTTTGTCACAGTTTCGAACGCTTCATTCACTACCTATATATGTACAACGGGGCTTCTATCTACTTTGCAGAAGCTTTAGACACGTTAAAAGCGGACCTCAATATGGTTCAGCCCACTATCTTTACAGCAGTACCGCGTCTACTCGAGAAGTTTTTTGACGGTATTGTTGCCAACGGTATCTCAGCAGGTGGAGTGAAAGCCAAAATCTTTGAATGGGCAGTTTCCCTATCATTAAAATGGGAGCCTGAGCATGCCAACGGTGCCTTCTATCATTGGAAGTTGGGGATAGCAGACAAATTGGTATTTAGCAAAGTGCGCGCAGCACTTGGAATGAGTAATATCGCAGCTATCGCATGCGGGTCTGCTGCGTTGCAGCCAAGGTTATTGCGTTTCTTCTCGGGAATGGGTGCACCTATTCTCGAAGGGTATGGCCTTACTGAAACAGCACCTGTAATTTCCGTGAATACCACGGCTGAGCCGGGTATGATTCGCGTAGGATACGTAGGAAAATGTATCGACGGGGTAGAAGCTAAGATTTCGGAAGATGGCGAGATCCTTGCAAAAGGACCGAACATCATGATGGGCTATTATAAACAACCAGAGCTCACTGCGGAGGTAATGACCGACGGTTGGTTCCACACTGGCGATATCGGTGTTATCGAAGATGGATTCATCAAGATTACCGATCGTAAGAAAGAGATGTTTAAAACATCCGCAGGAAAATACATTGCCCCTCAGCTGATTGAAAACGAACTAAAAGCATCACACCTTATTGCTCAAAGTATGGTAGTAGGTGAAGGCCGTAACTTCCCTTCAGCGATCTGTATCCTCAACGAGGACGGGGTCAAAGAGTGGTGTTCACGTCACGATATTAAATACATAGATTTCGACACAATGGCGAAGGACCAGCGCGTCATCGACCGTGTATGGGAAGATGTAGAGAAGGCTAATGCTAACTTCGGTCAATGGGAAAAGGTAAAAAAAATCATCATTGATACCGATGAATTTACTGTAGACAACGGCTGTCTAACACCAACCTTTAAGGTGAAGCGTAAGCCTATTCTGGCTAAATATGCTGATCAGATCGACGCCATCTACCCGTCATAAACTGTCGGTTAATTACATATAGTAAACCGCTCCTTCGGGCGCGGTTTTTTTATCCCTAAACATTCGGATTTGGTACTACCCGAAAATATTGAGCACAAAAAACCCACTCCTATTGGAGCGGGCTTAAAATCTTTACACCGCTTAAGTGAAACTTATAGAGCAGCTACGTGCTTTGCTAAGCTAGACTTCAAGTTTGAAGCTTTTTTCTTGTGGATGATGTTGCGCTTTGCCAATTTATCCAACATAGAAGATACTCTTGGAAGCATTTCTGCTGCCTTACCTGCATCAGTGGTGTCGCGAAGTTTTCTCACAGCGTTACGAGTCGTTTTGTGGTAGTAACGATTGTGGGCAGCCTTTCTGGCTGTTTGACGTATTCTCTTTAAAGCAGACTTATGATTTGCCATGTCTTTAATCAATTTTTAGTTGTGACCCGTACGGGAATCGAACCCGTGTTTCCGCCGTGAAAGGGCGGCGTCCTGGACCGCTAGACGAACGGGCCATAATGTTCCAGAACATTTCCCTCTTTTGTTTGGGGTGTGCAAATGTAACAACGATTTTCAGTTCTGCAACACCTCTCCTCAAAAAATCGAACTTTTTATCCTAATACGCCTTGGCAAATACTACCCTTTGCGCACTTGGATTTCCCGTTAGAATACACTTCCCTTCCTCTTGCTTATTATTCAACGGAATACAGCGAATAGTGGCCTTAGTCAATTCTTTGATTTTATCTTCTGTTTCTGTCATGCCATCCCAATGAGCATAAACAAATCCAGGATTACCTTTCATCAATGCTTTGAATTCTTCCCATGTATCGGCCGTTTGAGTGTTTTCCTCTCTAAAGGATAGCGCCTTTTCGAATAACGAAGCCTGAATTTCTTCAAGCAAGGCAGGAATAGCTATGGCTACCTCATCCTGCTGCATGAACTGTTTTATTAATGTGTCACGTCTTGCGACCTCAACAGAACCTTTTTCAAGGTCTTTAGGACCGATAGCAATCCTTACAGGCACACCTTGGAGTTCGTACTGATTAAACTTCCAGCCCGGTTTGTGCGTGTCTCTATTATCAAACTTTACACTTACACCAGCAACACGTAAGTCTTTCATAAGACCTTCTGCCACTTCTGAAATAGCATCTAATTGCTCCTGTCCTTTATAAATAGGAATGATAACTACTTGATATGGAGCTAATTTCGGAGGCAACACCAATCCATTATCATCGCTATGCGTCATAACCAGAGCGCCCATCAATCTTGTACTCACACCCCATGAAGTCGCCCATACATATTCTTGCGTGCCCTCTTTGGTTTGAAATTTCACATCAAAAGCTTTTGCGAAATTTTGACCCAAAAAGTGGGAAGTACCTGCTTGCAATGCTTTTCCATCTTGCATTAATGCTTCTATACAGTAAGTTTCGAGAGCACCAGCAAAACGTTCGCCTTCAGTTTTGAGACCACGCAATATTGGAATAGCCATGACCTCTTCAACAAAAGTAGCGTACACATCGAGCATAGTTTCCGCTTCTTGAATGGCCTCATCTTTCGTTGCGTGCGCTGTATGGCCCTCTTGCCACAAAAACTCTGCAGTACGCAAGAACAAACGCGTTCTCATCTCCCAACGAACTACATTTGACCATTGGTTCACGAGAATAGGCAGGTCGCGGTAACTCTGAATCCAGTCTTTATAGGTATCCCAAATGATCGTCTCTGAGGTTGGACGAACAATAAGTTCTTCCTCCAACTTCGCCGAGGGATCTACAACTATACCACCACCGTTTGGATCGTCTTTTAAACGGTAGTGTGTTACCACTGCGCATTCTTTAGCGAAACCGTCAACGTGAGATGCTTCTTTCGAGAAATAGGACTTAGGAATGAACAAGGGGAAATAAGCATTCATATGGCCTGTTTCTTTAAAGCGACGATCGAGGTCAGCCTGTATACTTTCCCAAATTGCAAAACCGTAAGGTTTGATTACCATTGATCCGCGCACACCTGAATTCTGCGCCAAATCGGCCTTAACAACCAATTCATTATACCATTTAGAGTAATCCTGCTCACGCGAGGTTAAATGCTTTCCCATTGTATTAGAGTTGGTATGACTTTTGTAAATTGATTGACAAATCTACAGAAGTTATGAGGAAAGGCGTGTTTTTATTGGCGATTAGTTATGCACTATTGATCGGATGCAGCAGTGCGGTTTCCTTGGCGGATAATTACGCAGAAGATGAAAACTACTACGACCCTACGCTCCCCTCACCACAGTTTGCCCGCACCTCTATGACCTTGTCACAGAGTTATTCTGAAGAAGAATTAGACGATATCTGGACAAATTCATCCGAAGTAATTGTGCCAGAGAATAGCAGCCAAGGAGGTATCTTGTGGAACAATACACCTTCTTCAGGCTTATCCAACACAGGATTTAATTCTTTCAATCGACCCGGTAGTTCATTCTCCTTTTTTGGCGGTACGGGGTCTATGATCAACCAATGGTCTCCGTGGAACAACCCTGCTTGGGTGTTGAACAATGGCTGGGGTATGGGATACACATATGGACCAGGATACGGATGGAACAATGGATGGGGTTGGCACGACCCTTTCGGATGGAACAATGGTTGGAACAATGGTTGGGGATACAGTTACGATCCATACCGATACGGTTATGGCTACAACCCATATGGCTGGAATAATGGTTGGGGATGGAACAACAACTCTTGGTCGTCAACAGGCGGTAACAGCTCCGGGACAGGCACAACTAGCACAACAACGACTAATTCTACTACTCGAACTAATTACGGCAACCGTAGGCCTTCAAAATATACCTCTACCAGAGGAGCTGGAGTAAGCAGTGGCCGTAATACGGGAACTACTAGCGGCACTACTAAAAGTACAGGATGGCGCGGAATTATTGAAGCTGCAAACTCCTTTCAGCAAGAAGCTGCAGCGCAGCAAAACGTCCGCTCTTCGGTACAAACTACCTCACGCCGCTCCTCTTCCAACAACGCCGCTTCACGTTCTTATACGCGGCCAACTCAACGCTCGAGCCGAACCTATGACCGAAGCAATACAAAATCATACAACTCAAAACCGTCTAGAACATACGACCCTGGCACAAGCACATCACCTTCACCTTCACGCAGCACACGTTCACAGAGTTCGAACAGTAGTAGCGGCAGAAGAAGATGATTAGAAAACTAAGTGCAACCTTCCTGATTTGTGCGCTCCATGTAACCTCGGGTGCTCAGGACCTAGACTACTTTACAGAGCTCAATGCACCCTTAAGTTTCGGCGATAGCAGGTTTAATGCTTTAGCTGGAAACATGGTGGGAATGAGCGGTTCATTGACAGCTTTGGCGCTAAACCCAGCTACTGTTGGACTTTACCGACAAGATGCCTTTTCAGTAAGTGGTAATGTTTTCAATTCACGCAACCGCAGTACCACCGGTGGGACTCTAGGTAATTCCAATAACCTAAATGTAGGAAGTACCGGTTTTGTCGCCCGAGATCTAAAAAATGGTTGGCATGTGTTCTTTTCATACAACACGGATCAACTTTACCGCGGACGACTTCGCAATAACGAAGCGAATGGGGGGTCTATCCTATCGCAATTCATCAATAATGCTGCAGGGACTCCCCCGGACTACTTGCCGGAATTAGGTCCTTACGAAGACATGATGTACCAGAGTTATGCCGTTGATTATAACTCAAACACAGGCAACTATTTTGCCCCAGCCAACCTTTTTGATGTCAACACCAAGCATCTGTATTTCAGGCGAGGTATGCGCAACCGATGGACTATTGGTACAGGAAAAGGTCTTACCCAAAGATTTTATGTCGGGGGTTCTTTGAGTTTTATATACACGTTCGAAACCGTGGAGATTGCGCACGAAGAATCCTTTAACCAAACCACAGATCTGACCGACTTCACAATGGAAGAATGGTGGAAGAATAGCGCCGCTGGAATCACTGGAAATGTTGGTTTTTACTACCGTCCTGTACAGTTTTTGCGTATTGCTGCTGCGTTTGAGTTGCCAAGCATTTACGCATTTATTCAAGATTGGGAAACTAAATTCCGAGCCGATCGACCTTCTATCTCCACCAGCGGCATTACTGCGGAAGGCTTCGGAGAAATGTATGAGTGGTCTATGATGACTGCACCAAAGCTGCGAGGTGGAATAACGCTCGTAGCCGGTAGAAAGGGACTATTGACGGTAAATTACACCTATGCGCCAACTGCTGCTGGTAGAATGATTTCGAGAAATGAACGCTATTTAAACGAAACTATTGATTCACTTCTTGCGCCGGTACAGCAGATTGGGACAGCAGGTGAGCTGCGCTTTGGAATTCTTACCCTTCAAGCAGGTGCTACCGTTGTTTCCAGTGCTCAAGAGCAGTTAGGAAGGCACCTTCAGGTTGGCGGTGGCGTGAGCATAAAATCGGATCGTGCGACCTATAATGTTAGCTTCGGAAGCATTGTTCGAAACAAGCAATATTTTATGTATAGCGCGGATTTCACCAATGCAGTTGACTACTCAAACACACTTTCTGTTCTAAGTACCGGGGTTACCTTCAAATTCTAGACGATTTTTAGTCGTTTTGGCTTAATTTGCATAACATAAACCCAATGTACTGTTAGCCGTTATTTTGGCGGTATAACCATTTAACCTTGATAGAACAGCATTATGCAAAAGTTTTGGACGCTTCTACTAGCATTAACCATCACCTTCACTGGCTTTAGCCAACGTAAATCAAAAGACGACGCTCCAGCGTGGACAACAGCGAATACCAGCGCTTTCAAATTTAGAGATATTGGTCCTGCTACGACTTCAGGTCGTATTGCAGATCTAGCTGTGAATCCGGGGAACAAGGCAGAGATGTATCTAGCCCTGGCTTCTGGCGGCGTATGGAAAACTTCGAATAATGGTACCACTTGGCAACCCATTTTTGAAAATGAAAATTCGTACAGCACAGGATGCATAGAAATAGATCCGAACAATACGAATACTATCTGGGTAGGAACCGGTGAAAACAACAACCAGCGCTCTGTGGCTTACGGTGACGGAGTATATGTGAGTAGGGACGGTGGTAAATCGTGGACGAATACTGGTCTAGAAAGCAGCGAACACATTGGTATGATCGCTATTGATCCAAGAAATTCAAACCATGTATATGTTGCTGCTTATGGGCCGCTTTGGAACAAGGGTGGCCAACGAGGTATCTATGAGACTAATGATGGCGGGAAAAATTGGACCTGCATTTTAGATGTGAGTGAACACACTGGATTTAACGAAATCCATATGGATCCGCGCAACCCGGATGTTATGTATGCAACTGCTCATCAGAGAAGACGTCACGTATACACGCATCTAAGCGGCGGCCCTGAAAGTGCTATGTATAAGAGTACAGACGGCGGTAAGCATTGGGATAAAGTTGGTAATGGATTCCCTGGAGGTGATGTTGGACGTATAGGTATGGACATCAGCCCGGCGAATCCAGATGTGCTTTATGCAACCGTGGAGGGTCATGGGATGTACAAGAGCACAGATCGTGGCGAGAGCTGGAGCAAGCAGAGCGGTCATGAGACCAGCGGTAACTACTATGTAGAGCTCATCGCGCACCCAACACGTGTAAATACAGTTTACAGTATGGATACTTACGCTCACGTGAGTATTGATGGTGGTAAGGGCTTTAAACGCATTCCTAAAAAAGACAAACACGTAGATAACCACTGTTTGTGGATTGATCCCACAAACACCAAGCACATAATCATCGGTACAGATGGTGGCTTGTACGAGACTTGGGACGAAATGGACAGCTGGAACTGGCGTGCTAATCTTCCTACGATACAATTCTATCGCGTAGCCGTTGATAATGACTGGCCCTTCTACAATGTGTACGGTGGTACTCAAGACAACAACTCATTGGGTGGTCCTTCTCAGACGATCAACCGCAGAGGAATTATCAATAGTGACTGGATTGTAACCAACGGAGGTGATGGCTTCGAAAGTGCTACTGATCCTGAAGATCCAAACATCGTTTATGCACAAGCTCAATACGGTTGGTTAGTTCGATTCAACAAACAAACCGGCGAGAAAACTCCAATCCAGCCACAACCTCGTTATAAGGAGGGTGCCTACCGCTGGAACTGGGATGCTCCTCTAATTACGAGTAAGCATCAAAAAAAGACCATCTACTTTGCTGCAAACAAGGTCTTTAAATCAAACGACCGCGGCGGAAGTTGGGAAGTGATTTCAGGAGATTTGTCGCGTCAATTGGACCGTAATACCCTTCCTATCATGGACCGTTACTGGGGGCCAGATGCGATTGCACTTCACAAGAGTACATCCATCTACGGCAATATTGTTACCCTTCGCGAGCATCCAAACAATCCTGGAGAGCTTTGGGCAGGTACCGACGACGGTCTGGTGTGGAAGACAAGCGACGACGGGAAAAATTGGTCGAGCATCAAAAATTTCTCTGAATTGCCAAAAACCAAAGTCGGCTCTCTAAGCCTTCCATTGGTGTACGTGCAGGATCTTGTATTGTCTGCACACAAAGAAAATGTAGTTTACGCCGTATTTAACAACCACAAAAACGGCGATTTCAAACCTTACGTCTACAAGAGCACTAACGGTGGTAAAAACTGGACGAGCATCGCCAGCGATCTGCCAGAGCGTGGTACTGTGTATTCCTTGGTTGAAGACCCAATCAACCCAGACCTACTCTTTGCAGGAACAGAATTCGGAATGTTCTACACACTTAACGGAGGCGAACACTGGGCGCAGCTTAAGAGTGGACTTCCAACGATTGCCGTAAAAGACATAGCAATACAGGAGCGTGAAAACGATTTGGTTATTGCAACCTTTGGCCGTGGCTTCTATGTATTGGATAATTATTCACCGTTGCGTGAGTTAGAGTATGTTCTTGACCAAGATGCTGCATTCTTCGCAACGAAGCCTGGATTACTTTTCCAAAGAGCGAACATTGGCGGAATTGACTACAAAGGAAGCCAACACTATCGCTCGAAGAACCCTACTATGGGTGTAACTTTCCACTTATACATCTCAAACGGTGCTGCACGCGTTAAAGATGAACGTCCAGAGGCGAACAATGAACTGCCCCACTACCCGACTATGGATCAGCTTCGTGCTGAGGATTGGGAAGAATCGCCATACCTATTGTTCATTGTGAAAGATGAAGAAGGCACAGAGGTAGCTAGATTCACTCGCGGCGACTTCAAAGGCATACAACGCTTTACGTGGAACGCTAAATACAGCAGTAAAGCAGGCATTAACGTTAGCGGGGAGCCAAAAACCAATCCAGGTACAACCACCTTCGTAAAGCCAGGTACGTACAGCATTTCTGTACTACGCTCAACGAATGGACAGCTTGAAGAATTGGTTTCAGGACACACCTTTGAGGTAAATCATTTGTACAACTACGAGGATATTGACTACGAGTTCAATGCAGACGTAGATGCCGTGTATGCTGCTGCAAACCGCATTGAAAATGAATATAAAAAGCTCAAAGAAGAGCTGGGTAAGTTGCGCGCCGGATTCAGAAATACCGTTAGTACTTCTGTGGAAGACCTTTCAGCAGCGAGAGCTATTGACATGCAGTTAAAAGAGTTGAGCCTGTTGCTAAACGGAGATCCATCGCGTACCAAGCGTGAAATCGAGACCGTACCGTCTCTTGGAGATGTAGTGGGTATTCTCGCGTGGGGCTCTTGGAACCACCGAGGTGCGCCAACAGGTTCAATGAAAAATATGATGGAAGATGCTAAGGTAATGATGAAAGACGCACAAGCAGCCCTTGATGCTGTTGAGGAAGCCATCGACCAACTAGAAGAAAAAGCAAGTACTCAAGGCGTTCCTTATTGGGACTAATTGATGTAACTTTGCGGCCCTAAAATTGAGCAGGAATTATGTCTAACAAGATTGACGAAGCATTGATCGAAGCCATTGGTGATGCACACGAAAGTTTTTCGGCAACAACGCCGTTAAGAGCGAATGCATTCGACAAATCGGACGAAGAGAAGATTGCCATCATCACTGAACATGTTAAAGGTATCCTTGAGACACTCGGTATGGACTTAGAAGATGACAGCCTAAGAGGTACTCCTGCGCGCGTGGCAAAACTGTACGTGAAAGAGGCTTTTGGTGGATTAAATCCGAAACGAGAGCCGAGTATGAGCACGTTTGAGAATTCATACAGGTACGATGAAATGCTCGTTGAAAAGAACATTGTACTTTATTCCACTTGTGAGCACCATTTGCTGCCGATCGTCGGCCGCGCTCATGTTGCTTACATCTCGAAAGGAAAAGTAGTTGGCCTCAGCAAGATGAATCGCATAGTAGACTATTATGCTAAACGTCCTCAGGTTCAAGAGCGACTTACACGTCAGGTAGTTCATGCGCTTCAAGAAGTTTTGGGCACTAAAGATGTAGCGTGTGTGATTGATGCAAAACACCTCTGTGTAAACTCACGCGGTATAAGAGATATTGAAAGCTCTACCGTAACTGCTGAATTTGGAGGCGTTTTCCAAGACGAAGCAAAAAAGAAAGAATTCCTCGACTACATCAACTTAAAGACCGATTTCGGCACATAATGAACCCATTGTACAGCCAATACCCCATTTATATTGAAAACAGCCTCACTGGTGCTAAGGAGCAGCTTGTTCCTGTCAGTGAAGGGCGTATTGGGATGTATGTGTGTGGACCAACTGTCTATTCTGATGTTCACTTAGGAAATGCTCGAACCTTTACCTCGTTTGATTTCATTTTTAGATATCTGAGTCATTTAGGGTATCAGGTTCGTTACGTACGAAACATTACCGATGCAGGTCATCTTGAAAACGATGCCGACGAGGGCGAGGATAAGATTGCGAAGAAGGCACGGTTGGAGCAATTAGAACCGATGGAAATCGTTCAGCGCTACAGTGTTGGTTTTCATAAGGTAATGGAGCGTCTTGGTGCGCTACCCCCTTCCATTGAGCCCACAGCTACCGGGCACATCGTCGAGCAGATAGAAATGACTCAAGCCATTATTGATAAAGGCTGGGCCTATGAAAGCAATGGGTCTGTCTATTTCGATGTGGATACATACAACCGCAGTGGCGGGGATTACGGCGTTCTGTCAGGCCGTAAAATGGACGAGCTGCAAAGCGGCTCCCGTGCACTAGACGGTCAAGAAGAAAAACATAATCCAGCAGATTTTGCACTTTGGAAGAAAGCATCTCCTGCACACATAATGCGTTGGCCTTCGCCATGGAGTGTTGGTTTTCCAGGATGGCACCTCGAGTGTTCTGCGATGAGCACCAAATATCTCGGTGAGGAGTTTGATATTCACGGCGGCGGAATGGATTTAAAATTCCCGCACCACGAATGTGAAATCGCGCAAAATACTGCCACGAGCGGCAAGAAAGGCGCAAAATATTGGCTACATGCGAACATGCTTACCCTCAACGGAAAGCGCATGAGCAAGAGCACTGGGAATACTATCTTACCCGGAGAATTGTTCAGCGGTAACAACCTATTACTAGCTAAAGGATTCCGCCCTTCTGTTGTTCGCTTTTTCATGATGCAAGCGCATTACAGCAGTGTACTCGATTTCTCCAATGAAGCACTCCTAGCTGCTGAAAAGGGACACGATAAACTCCTGGCTGCATGGAGCAAATTGCAAGGATTACAAGCTTCCGGTAACGGCGATTTCAATCTACAAGCTTGGATAGACAAATGTTACCAAAGCCTCAGCGACAACTTTAATAGTCCTATCCTTATTTCACATCTTTTCGAGGCAATCAAACTCATCAACCAAAACGAAGGAATAATCGCATTGGAAGCATCAGATTTAAATACCTTCAAAGAGAAAATGAAGGCATTTGTATTCGATATTCTTGGTCTTCAAATGGAGGAAGGAGGTTCTGCTCATAGTGAAGCACTCGATAAAGCAATGGATCTGGTAATTGAACTACGTGCTAAAGCGCGCGAGAACAAAGACTGGGGAACCGCTGATTTAATCCGCGATCAATTGTCTGCTGCCGGAATTAAACTAAAAGACGGTGCCGAAGGTACTTCGTACGAAATCTAGGATTGAAATTGCTCCAACACATATTGGGATGGCCGCTTTTACTCATTCTATGGGTTTATAGAAATCTCATTTCACCATTAACTGCGGCTGCCTGCCGCTATAATCCATCCTGCAGCGCTTACGCCAAAGAAGCCGTGAAACTTCACGGTCCTTTTAAAGGCTTTGCTTTAACCGCAAAACGCGTTGCCTCATGCCATCCTTGGGGTGGATACGGTTGGGATCCTGTTCCTGGGAGTGAATTAGAACAGCAACTGAAAAACAAAGACCTCTAATCATGAAAAATCTTTTCGTTTTCCTTGCAGCGAGCAATGCCTTCATTTCATGTAATCAATCAGAAGAAACAGATGCTTCAAGCGGTGCTACTTGGGTAAGCGAACTCAATTACGACGGTGAAGACCATTTTTACGGGATGCGCCAACTCACCAACGGTGGTGACAATGCAGAAGCTTACTTTAGTTTTGATGGTACCATGCTCACCTTCCAGAGCAATGCTGAAAAATGGGGAAATGAGTGTGACCAGATCTATGCCTTTAACTGGAATACGGACACCATATTAGAAAACGAACCGCCAATGATTTCTAATGGTTTAGGACGTACTACATGTGCATACTTCCTGCCGGGCGACACGACAATCCTCTACGCTTCAACATTTACAGGAGACAGTTCATGTCCTCAAGTACCCGAAAGAGGTGCAGGCGGCGCTTATGTTTGGCCGATCTACGAAGACTTCGATATCTACGTAAGCGATCTAGAAGGCAACCTCATCGTCACCTTGATCAGTGGACCTGGGTATGATGCTGAGGCTACAGTTAGTCCCGATGGAAAGCACATCGTATTTACATCGATACGGTCGGGAGATTTGGAATTATACGTTTGTGACATCGATGGATCAAATATCAAGCAAGTAACCACAGGATTAGGTTATGATGGCGGTGCATTCTTTAGCCCAGATTCAAAGAAATTGGTGTTTAGAAGCTCACGTCCACAAACAGAAGAAGAGATTTCGAAATACAAGGGTCTCTTAAAACAAGGATTGGTCGAACCCACTAATATGGAAATCTACACCTGTAACCTTGACGGTTCAGACCTGAAGCAAATTACATCATTGGGACAAGCGAACTGGGCACCGTATTACCATCCAAGCGGTGAGAAGATTGTATTTTCATCCAATCACCACAGTGAACGTGGCTTCCCGTTCAATCTATTTATGATCGATCCAGACGGTACCAATTTGCAGCAAATTTCGTTTGATAAAGCATTCGATTCCTTCCCAATGTTCTCGCCAGACGGTAAAAAATTGGTTTTTGCTTCTAATAGAAACAACGGTGGAGGAAGAGCAACCAATCTGTTTATTGTAGATTGGAAGGAATAAATTAAAACTATGATCGCCACCATTCTTTGGGACTTTCCTAACAACATCCCCATTGCAGGATTTCAATTGAGGTTCTACTCCTTGATGTTTATCATTTCTTTTGTCCTAGGACAATACGGGATGCAATACATTTTCAAGAAGGAAAATGTCAGTCCTAAGTTGATGGACAGCCTAGTTTATTGGATGGTTGGAGCTACTATTGTTGGTGCACGATTAGGCCATGTCTTCTTTTACGACTGGGGATACTATAAGAACCATATTGGGGAGATTCTTATGGTTTGGAAAGGAGGACTTGCCTCTCACGGGGCTGCCATTTCTATTGTCCTGGCCATGTATTGGTGGTCAACTCGTATAGCCAAAAAGCATACGCTTTGGACGATGGACCGTATTGTGATCGTAGTGGCGTTGGCAGGCGGTTTTATTCGCATGGGGAACTGGTTCAACAGTGAGATTTACGGAGCACCTGCAAACAGCGCTATGGAGACGGTATTTGTCGAAGCCGGCAGGGCGTCGCTAACCAGAGGCTATGCGGGTAACCTAAAAGAAGTGACCTTTGAACATACCGGTGAGGTTCTCATAACAGACTCGTTGATTTACCCAGTGTTGACTGCTAGGCTTCACTTCTTCAATCTAAACGATGTCCAATCTGAAGAGTATACCAATACCTACTTGAGCAGGATTTTAACCGCTTCTTCGAAAGACAATAGCAACCTTTTGCACTATCCAAGCGCCAAAGCACAAGGATTCTCGGACGCGAATGGAAGCTATTCGGAAATCAAAGTTCTCGGTGTACCGCGCTACCCAACCCAACTTTTTGAAGCAGGAGCGTATTGGATCATTTTCGTTTTGTTGGCCTTAATGTATTTAAAAACAGGTGTTGGACAACGACGAGGTTTTCTGTTTGGTACTTTCCTAATGGCGGTTTTTGGTTTCCGGTTCTTCATAGAATTCTACAAAGAGATTCAAGTTGGATTTGAAAATTCTATGTCCCTGAACATGGGCCAGTGGTTAAGCATCCCATTGGTACTTTCAGGACTTTATTTGATGCTTACATCTAAAGAACAAAACTGATGAATGCAATGCGCAAATACGCAGTTTGGATCGTAGCACTCGGTCTTGCTGCATTTATTATCCCAGGTGTTATCGGTGGGATTGGAAAAGTGGGCTCTTCTTCGCAACCAAGGGTGAAGCCTCAAGCGATTGAGCCTTATGAACCACCGTTCCGTCAGGATGGAACCATCTATGCAGTAAATGCTCAAGATACTGTAGCCACCTTCCTTGGTGAATACGCAAAGACGCCAGAAAGCATTGAAATTGGAATGATGTACCGCCGCTCAGTAAGTCCTGATATGGCTATGTTGTTCTTTATGGAAGGCGGTGATCGTCCCCGCAGTTTCTGGATGAAGAATACACTGGTGAGCCTTGATATCATATACATCAATGCCAATAAAGAGGTGGTAAGCATTCAAGCCAATGCGCAACCATTGAACATAACTAGTCTGCCAAGCGAGGCTCCAGCTTCATATATACTCGAGGTATTGGGCGGTACAGCAGCCACTTGGGGGATTGAAAAAGGGACAATAATCACCTGGTCAGATAATTAAAAGTTCACTTCTACAGCCAACTTTATTTGTTTATCTTTGCCGCCTATAACATTACAAACATCTAAATGTGATTTTGGTATGTACCTAACAAAAGAAAAAAAAGCAGAAATCTTCGCTGAATTCGGAGCATCTGCAACAGACACAGGATCTGCAGAAGGGCAGATTGCATTGTTCAGCTTCCGTATCAACCATTTGACGGAGCATTTGAAGCAAAACAGAAAAGACCACAACACAGAGCGTTCGTTGATCGCTCTTGTAGGTAAGAGAAGAAAACTTCTGAACTACTTGAAGAAAACAGACATCACACGTTACCGTGCGATTGTTGAGAAACTAGGTTTGAGAAAATAATTTCAGTCTAGCAGATACACAGAAAGGCAATTTTTACAATTGCCTTTCTGTGTATAAAAAAGTATCTATTTACATTATATATGATTCCTAAAGCAATTATCGAAAACATTACTCTTCCAGACGGCAGAGAGATCACTCTTGAAACTGGCAAATTGGCCAAGCAAGCAGATGGCTCTGTTGTTGTAAAGTGTGGTGGTACAATGCTGTTAGCCACTGTTGTGTCTAGCAAAGAAGCGAAAGACGGCATCGACTTTCTTCCGCTTACGGTAGATTACCGTGAGAAATTTGCGGCTAATGGCCGCGTACCTGGAGGCTTCCTCAAAAGAGAAGGTCGTCCATCAGACAACGAAATCTTGACGATGAGATTGATCGACCGCGTATTGCGTCCTTTGTTCCCAAAGGATTACCACGCAGAGATTCAATTGATGATCCAAATGATTTCTTACGATCCTGAAGTTGAAGCTACTTCACTCACGGGTCTAGCTGCATCTGCAGCAATCGCAGTTAGTGATCTCCCATTTGACGGCCCTATCTCAGAGGTTCGTGTTGGACGCATTAACGGCGAGCACATCATCAACCCTACTCCAGCTCAAATCGAAGAATTAGAAGTCGATATGGTTATAGGCGCTTCGAAAGACAGCGTTGTAATGGTTGAAGGTGAAATGCAAGAAATTTCAGAAGAGGAAATGGTTGAAGCCATCAAATTCGCTCACGATGCTATTAAGGTACAGATTGAAGCGCAAGAGCGTTTGGCTGCACAAGTTCCTGCTTCTAAAAATAAGCGTGAGTACAGCCACGAAGTACACAGCGACGAAGTTCGTGAAGATGTAATGGCTGCTACCTATGACAAGGTATATGAAGTTGCTAAGAGCGGATTACCTAAGCACGAGCGTTCAGCTGGTTTCAAAGCAGTATTGAACGAATACCTCGAAGGTAAAGACGAAGCTTGGTTGGAAGAGAACACTGGTTTTGCAAAGCGTTACTTTCACGACGTGGAGTACAAAGCAATGCGAACTATGGTGTTGAACGACGGCCAACGTTTGGACGGTCGCGATACTACTGAAGTTCGTCCTATCTGGTCAGAAATTGACTACTTACCAGGTGCGCACGGGTCTGCCGTGTTTACTCGTGGGGAAACTCAGTCTTTGACCACAGTAACCTTAGGTACTTCCCTAGATGCAAACAGAATTGACGATGCTACATTTACTGGCGAAGAAAAATTCTACTTGCACTACAACTTCCCGCCTTTCTCAACCGGTGAGGCTCGTCCTATTCGTGGTGTAAGCCGTCGCGAAGTTGGTCACGGTAACCTTGCACAACGTGCATTGTACCAAATGGTGCATCCAGATAACCCATATACTATTCGTGTAGTAAGTGATATCCTAGAATCAAACGGTTCGTCTTCGATGGCAACAGTTTGTGCAGGAACACTAGCATTGATGGATGCGGGTATCAAGCTTACTCGTCCAGTAAGTGGCATTGCCATGGGTCTTATCTCTGACGGTGAGAACTATGCTGTACTTTCTGATATCTTGGGTGATGAAGATCACTTGGGTGATATGGACTTCAAAGTTACCGGTACTGAGAAAGGTATAACGGCCTGTCAGATGGATATCAAAATCAAAGGTTTGAGCTACGAAATCTTGGTGAATGCTTTGAAGCAGAGCCGCGAAGGACGTATGTACATCCTTGGTGAAATATTGAAGACAATGCCAGAAACTCGCGAGCAATTGAAACCAAATGCTCCAAAGATCATGACATTGACCGTGAAGAAAGAATTCATCGGTCCTATCATTGGTCCTGGTGGCAAGAACATCCAAGGTATCCAAGCAGATACAGGTACGACTGTAACAATCGAGGAAATCGACGAGCGCGGTCATATCGAGATCTCTGGTAAAGATTACGACAAGATGAACCAAGCATTGGAAATGATCCGTGCGATTGCGTTCGAACCAGAAGTAGGTGAAATCTATGAAGGTATCGTACGCGGTGTTCAGACTTACGGCGCATTCATTGAAATCGCTCCTAAGGTGCAAGGGTTGTTGCACATCTCTGAAATCGACTGGACGCGCATCAAGAATGTAGAAGACGTACTAAAAGAAGGTGACAAAGTGCGAGTTAAACTTCTAGACGTTGATAAAGCAGGTAAGATGAAGCTTTCTCGTAAAGTGTTGTTGCCAAAACCTGAAAAAGACAGCGATAAGCAAGAAGGCTAATTTTAGAATAAGTTATGCGGACCAGTTGCGTAGGTAATTTGGTCCAATCATTAAAACATTTCTCTACTATGAGACAGTTAAAAATCACCAAACAGGTTACCAACCGCGAAACGGCCTCTTTAGACAAATATCTGCAGGAGATTGGTAAAGTTGAATTGATTACTGCAGAGGAAGAAGTGGAGTTGGCACAGCGCATTAAAGCGGGTGACCAGATTGCCTTGGAAAAATTAACCAAGGCAAACCTTCGTTTCGTTGTTTCTGTAGCAAAGCAATACCAGAACCAGGGCTTGACGCTTCCGGATTTGATCAACGAAGGTAACCTGGGATTGATTAAGGCTGCACAACGTTTCGATGAGACACGTGGTTTCAAATTCATTTCATACGCTGTATGGTGGATTCGCCAGAGTATTCTTCAAGCATTGGCAGAGCAGAGTCGTATTGTTCGTCTTCCATTGAACAAGATTGGTTCAATCAACAAGATTAATAAAGCGTATGCTTACCTCGAGCAAGAGCACGAGCGTCCTCCAAGCGCTGCAGAAATCTCGAAGCACTTAGAGATGAGTGAATCTGATGTGAAGGAGAGCATGCGTAACAGTGGTCGTCACGTAAGTATGGATGCTCCTCTGGTTGAAGGTGAAGACAGCAACTTGTACGATGTATTGAATTCTTCAGACTCTCCACACCCAGACGAGGATTTAATGATGGACTCATTGCGTACCGAAATCGAACGTTCTTTGGCTACATTAACTCCTAGAGAAGGTGATGTCATTCGTCTTTACTTCGGTCTAGGCGGACAACACCCAATGACTCTTGAAGAGATTGGTGAGAAGTTTGATTTGACTCGTGAGCGTGTCCGCCAAATTAAAGAGAAGGCAATTCGTCGCATGAAGCACACTTCTAGAAGCAAAATCTTAAAAACCTACCTCGGTTAATAAACTCGGTAAGAACTTTTTTGACAAGCACCCCATCCAGCCGGACGGGGTGCTTTATTTTTGTACAAACAATTCCAGCATCGTTATGGCATCACCTATAATCTCTCCTTCTCTTCTAGCTGCAGATTTCGCAAACTTGCAACGCGATTGTCAAATGGTCAATGAAAGCGAGGCCGATTGGTTCCACATTGATGTCATGGACGGTGTATTTGTTCCTAACATCAGCTATGGAATGCCTGTGGTTAAATCCATGGCGGACAATTGTGATAAGGTCATGGATGTACACTTGATGATCGTTCAGCCAGAACGTTACATTCAAACGTTCAAAGACTGTGGTGCAGATATCCTAACAGTACACTACGAAGCATGTAAACACTTGCACCGCACCATCCAAGAGATTCATAATGCAGGAATGAAGGCTGGCGTGGCATTAAATCCACATACTCCGGTGAGCGTTTTGGAAGATATTGTGCAAAGTTTGGACGAGGTGTTGCTGATGAGTGTGAACCCAGGATTTGGAGGTCAAAAGTTCATTGAGAACACCATTAAAAAGACCGCACAGGCGCGTGAATTAGTAGATAAGAGTGGATCTAAAGCCATTATCGAAATTGATGGAGGTGTAAATCTTGAAACAGGTGCTCGATTGGTTGCCGCGGGCGCAAATGCCCTTGTTGCTGGTTCTTTTGTCTTCAAGAGCGAAGACCCTAAAGCGACTATTTCGGCACTTAAGCAACTCTAATTAACGACGGTATTCTGTGCTAAGCGCGTATACCTGTTCTAGGATTGCCTTTTCTACTTCATTTACCTCTAGACCACGGCGTTTCATCATTCGATCCGCCGTATTTAATGCCTTATCAATACGGTATTCTTTCGTTCCTTGTGGTCCGCCCCAAGTGAATGAAGCAATGAAGTTGCGCGGAAAGCCAGCGCCATAAACATTTGCACTTACTCCTACGACCGTACCTGTATTGAACATCGTACTAATACCTGATTTACTGTGGTCGCCCATGATTAAGCCACAAAACTGTTGTCCTGTCTTCGCAAATCGACTGTCCACGTACGACCACACCTTTACTTCGTCGTAGTTGTTTTTTAGGTTTGAATTGTTGGTATCCGCACCCAGATTGCACCACTCGCCTAAGGCACTATTACCCAAGAAACCATTATGGCCTTTATTCGAATACCCAATCATTACGCTATTGTTGACTTCCCCACCCACTTTACAATGTGGGCCTAATGTGGTTGCGCCGTAAATTTTGGTCCCCATCTTTAAAGCACTACTTTCTCCTAATGCCAAGCCACCACGGACGATACAACCTTCCATAATTTCAGCATTCTTTGCCAAATAAATCGGTCCCGATGTAGCATTAAGGATACTTGCCGTAGCCTTGGCACCTTCCTCCAAGAATACCCTATCTCCAATTACCGTATTCTTGGCATCTACAGGAGCGCTAAAGCGATCCTTGGTGAGTAGATCGAAGTCTAGATTCATTTCCGAAGCATTCTTAATCCAAATGTCCCAAGGGCGGGTGATGAGGTTCAATGTGCCACTAAATGGAATAATTTCCAACGGCTCATCTTCCCACTTCTCTCCTTTAAATGCCAATAATTCATCGCCTTGGATAAGGGCTTGACCGCTACTTAAACCAGCAACAGCCTCTAAAAATACATCCGTAGGACATACGCTACCACTTACCAATACCTCGGCTTCCATAGAAGGGTACTTCACATTCAAATACGCCTCAGTACCATAGCTTATCTCATGACCACGCTTCGTGTATTTCTCTGCGATAGTTATAATGCCACAACGTAATTCTGCCACAGGCCTTGTATAGGTCAAGGGAAGTAAGTGAGAACGGTGTTTACCGTCAACGAGTTGAATCTTCATTCGGTGCGTTATTGGTTCCTCCGAATTTAGGGTAAAAAAAAAGACCCGCACACAGCGGGTCTTAAATTTTGATACGCTAAGTATCTTATCCTCTCTTACCGTAACGGCTGCGGAATTTATCCACACGACCAGCGGTATCAACAAGCTTCACCTTACCAGTGTAGAACGGGTGGGAGTAGCTAGAAATTTCCATTTTGATTAGTGGGTATTCAACACCATCTACTTCGATAGTGTCTTTCGCATCAGCACAAGACTTAGTGATGAATTGATCGCCTGTGCCCATATCTTTAAAGACACACAAGCGGTAGTTTTCTGGATGAATTCCTGTTTTCATTTCGTTTTGTATTTGATAGCCTGAGTTTTTGCCCAGACCCCATTTCCGTTATTGCGGACGGCAAATATAGGTTAAATGTTTGCACGCCGCTTAATTGGTGATGCAAAAATAGTGATGTAGCTTCGCTACAAGATGAAAATCCTGAAAATTATCATATCGTGTATGCTGTTTATGACTGTTATAGGTTGTAGGAATACGGTAGAATTCCCGGGGAACAGCGTAGAATTGGGCTTTTCGTCTGATACCATTTATCTAGATACAGTCTTTACAGGACTGGCCAGCTCTACGCGTATCCTGAAAGTATTTAACCCATCGGATGAGAACATCACCATCGACCGGGTGTATTTGGGCCGTGGTGCTGGGAGTTTCTATCGAATGAACGTGGATGGGGTAAGTGGTAAAGACATAGAAAAGGTAGAGGTATTGGCAAAAGACAGCACCTATATCTTCATTGAGATTAGTCCTGATGCGGCCGGTTCGACAGAGCTCGTTTACAAGGACAGTATTCTTTTTGAGAATGGCGACATACAGCAACATATAGATGTAGTTACCACGGTATGGGACGCTGTGTATCACTTCCCTACTAACGTGCTAACTATTAATCGGCCTGAACCTCTTCCTCCATTGAAGCTTGCATATTCCGTGTTGGATAAAAACGAAGTCTGGGACAACACTAAACCACACGTTATTTATGGGTATGCAGTCGTCGATAGTGCACATCGATTAACCATTGAGCCAGGAACGCAAGTTCATTTCCATGCCGGTAGCGGCCTTTGGGTATATCGCGATGGCGAGCTGTATGTGGATCCAGGTAAAACCGGAAGTATGGACAACGCTGTAGTTTTCCAAGGGGATCGTTTAGAGCCTTCTTATGAATGGGTGCCTGGTCAGTGGGGCGGACTACTAGGGGGTGTTTTCATTCAAGGCGGTGCGCAATCAAAAGCAATACTCAACAACCTGATCATTAAAAATTCATTAACCGCCTTGCGGGTTGATAGTGCTTGGGGGACACTTCCGAATCTTACAGTAAACAACACCATTATCACACACAGCTCAAGAGTCGGTTTGTACAGTGGGTATGGCAACATTTTAGGAACCAACCTAGCAATCGGACCTAGTGGGGTTTATGGTTTTTATGGTTTAGGAGGGAATTATCGCTTTGACCACAGCACAATTAACAACACATGGAGCTTCTCCTCTCGCAGTGGCACTGGTATTGGCATGGTTAACTTCTTTGAAGATGCCGCTGGCAACCGTTCCACCCGGAGCCTAAGCGCTCGTTTCACCAACACCTATGTTGGCGGAAATCTCGCCAGCGAAGTAGCTATGGGTATTGATCATAACGAGGTTTTTGATGTACGATTTGAAAATAGTGCGCTAAAAATTGAACCCAATCCAGAGGCAGGTCATTACATATTGAGTGATACAACCTTGTTCAAAGATTGTGAATTTAATTTGAATTGGGGCTTCTCCTCCACCCCATGGATACCTGAAGATCAGTGGAGATTCTTACCCGATTCTGTTTCGCTATTATTTAGCAAAGCCAAGGCAACTTCCATTAGCCCGTTGCTAGATCTTGGTAGCACCGGTAGAAGCACCCCCGCCACTATTGGCGCTTTGGAACGTCCCTAAAGGTTTTTGAGAAATTCTAAGGTATTCACCCCGTCGGCATAATCCCATAAACGAGGTTCTTGCGCGGTACCTAGTGGAAGGTAACCCTCACCAACAACACATTGAACACTATCTTCCCAAACCTCAAGTCTAGCCTGTGGCCCTGCCTCAGGATATGTGCTGTAGTGAAGTATAGATACGGGTGTATGAAGCTCTTCGTTCTCGCGAACAATGATGAAGCCGTTTTCTAAGAAATCGTCTTGGTTTAGCAAGAATAAGGCACGGTAGTAGTCGTAGTTGTTACCATACTTGTTGTTATTTACCGTTTCGCTGTGATCCACAATATTGGCAAAGACGTTTTGAATGTCGTATCCTTCAGGAACGAGCAAGTGACTTACATTTCGGCAGCCCATTCCGAAGTATGAGAAGATATCTACCCCCAATCCTCTGAGCTCGTCTTCGGTTTCATTTCCGGTCAAAACAGCAACTGAGGTTCTGTTTTTACGGATAATATTGGGGTACTTCCCGAAGTAATATTCGAAATAATGCGAAGTATTGTCACTTCCCGTAGCGATAACAGCACCCATATCTGAAAGCTGATCGACAAAAATCCAATCGCCTTCAAAGAGTTCGTCAAAGCGCAGTAGCACTTTCACTAATACTGGCAAGAGATATTGATCATCGCTACTCATCTTAATGAGTGCAAAGTGGCCCGAGAGAAATACACTCAAAAAATCATGCATCCCAACCAGTGGTAGGTTTCCTGCCATAACAATACCGACTCTAGTGCGGGCAACTTCTGCAGTTACACCCTCACGTTCACGCCAAGCTTCGAGATTCTCTTTGGTTAGCTCATTCCCCCACGCTTTAAGTGCCTGCAAGACGTTTTCTTCTACGAACCAACCGTTGTATCTGAAGGAACGCGTAATAGCAGCGCGCAATTCTTCTGCGAGATCTTCGTGACCGTTAGAAATAGATTCCCCTTGGACAAAATCTCTTATGAATACACCTAATTGGGAAACTGCTTCAATCCTATGGTCAGTAAAAAACATTGGCGCTACATTTGCGTTATGAGTTGCAAAGCTAAAACAACAGGGTTATATGGCTATTAAAATCACAGACGAATGCATTAATTGCGGTGCTTGTGAACCGGAATGTCCGAATAACGCGATATACGAAGGTGCACTCGAGTGGCGATTCAACGATGGAACCGACCTCAACGGTAATATTGTTACTCCAAACGGTAATAAATATGATGCTGATGAACCTCAAGAGCCTGTTGATTACGACGTTTACTACATTGTAACCGATAAGTGTACAGAGTGTATTGGATTCCACGAAGAACCGCAATGTGCAGAGGTTTGCCCAGTAGATTGCTGTGTACCTGACGAAGACAATGAAGAGACGGAGGAAGAGCTTATGGCGAAAAAAGACTTCATGCATGTTGAAGAATAGTTTCTTTGTGCTGCTCCTGCTTAGTCTAACCGCCGCTGCCCAACCCACCGAACAATCTTTACAAAGGCTAGGTCACGATTACCTTCAGCCTTCAAATGCTCCATTTGTAGATTCATTGGCCAAAGTTTTCGCTGATAGCCTGTGGTCATTCATCAGTATTGATAAGAATTACGGAAATACGCTTCCCTCCGTTAGAAACTTGAGTGTTCAACTACCTAAAGACCTAAGCTTTAGCCTATATACTTGGATTGTTCCTCATCCGCTAGAAGGCCTAGAGTACCACGGCTTCTTATGGAATCCCAATTGGAAGGGACCTAAACGTGTGGTACTCGAAGACTATGGGACAGAAGATGCCGCCTACCGATGGCTTAAAGGCGGTTCTTGGGTAGGAGGTATTTGCTACGACATCATTACTAAAAAGAGCAAAGGCAAGAAAGTTTATACTCTACTTATTTTTAGACCCGGTCGCTCCTACCATACAAAGTATATTGATGCGATAGAGTTAGGAAACTCGAGAAAGCAACTTTACTTCGGTTCGCGCATCTTCAATATCCGCAGTAATGGAGATGAGCGCTATGTCAAACGTCCCTATCGCATACAATTCAGATACAACAGCTCGCTTTCAGCTGCAGTGCGTTGGGACGGAAAACATACAGGCATCATTTGTGACCACTTGGCACCCTCAAAGGAAGGTCTTAAAGAAAAGTGGTTTTCGTACGGCCCTGACTTTTCTTACGACCGCGTGTATTGGGAAAAAGGGAAATGGCAGATTCGAGAAGCCTATCCGCTCGTTCAAAACTTAGAGGTAGCTCCGACCAATGGAAGAGTTCCGACTACTCTAGATGCAGGAAAATAATTACTTAGTGATTGAGCATCACTGGCATAACCAACATCAATAAGTCTTCACCTTCGTCAACGCCATCCGCCGGGATAAGAATTCCTGCCCGATTCGGTGCGCTCATTTCCAAACGCACGTTATCCGAACCAAGATTGCCGAGCATTTCCAACAAGAAACGGCTGTTAAATCCAATCTCTATGTCTTCGCCTTGGTAATCACAAGCCAAGCGCTCGTTCGCTTTGTTACTGAAATCTAGATCTTCAGCGCTGATGCCCATTTCCGCTCCTGCAATACGCAAACGAATCTGGTGGGTCGTTTTATTTGAGAAGATAGCCACACGCTTCACCGATGAAGAGAATGCGCTGCGATCTACCAACATAACATTCGGGTTGGACTGCGGGATTACTGCCTCGTAGTTCGGATATTTTCCGTCAATCAAGCGACACACCATAACCACGTTATCAAAAGAGAACTGTGCATTGGTATTGTTGTATACCACCTTCACCTCTGAGGAGTCATAACTTAAAGAACCGCGTAGCATGTTCAGTGGCTTCTTCGGCATGATGAACTCAGCCGTGCTTTCCGTACCTAGATTCGTTCTTCTATAACGCACTAACTTGTGTGCGTCTGTGGCTACAAAGGTTAATCCGTTAGTATCGAACTGGAAGAAAACACCACTCATCACTGGACGAAGCTCGTCGTTACCCGTAGCAAACAAAGTTTTACCAATGGCTGTAACTAGTACTTCAGCAGGAAGTGTTGTAGAGGTAGCATCCTCTAACTCTGGGAATTTCGGGAACTCGTTACCATCAATAAAGGCTAACGAGTACTTCCCATAATCTGAAGACAGTTCTATCGTATGCGACCCTTCATCGAAAGTAAAAGTCAACGGCTGCTCCGGGAAGGTCTTCAAAGTGTCCATTAACACTTTCCCAGGTACTGCTGCAGAACCTACATCTTCTGTTTCAACTTCAAGGTTGACGCTCATAGTCGTTTCTAAATCGGAAGCGCTTACCACCAACTCGCCTTGCTTCAACTCAAAAAGGAAGTTGTCTAAAATAGGCAAGGTATTGTTGCTTTGAATAATTCCTCCAATTAGTTGGAGTTGTTTCAACAGCTTAGAACTAGATACGATGAATTTCATAATAGGTCGTCTTATCAAGAGATGATGAACAAAGATAATCGGCCAGGTAGGTTTTAACCGTGTCCTATTCTTTTTTTAATCACAGGTTTTTGTTAATAACCACTAGTTGAATTCCCAGGGAGTCAACATGAGGTTACGCCAGCCGTAGCGCTGTATAATTGCCATTCTACCATCCGGCAGCTTCGTGTAGAATCTGTCGGGATCCCACTCGTGTGGTGTACCGTCCTCCCCTATTAAAATACCTTCGGTTTTCTTGTAGAAAGCACGCGTCTCCAATATTTCTCCTTCGGTAGTATGTACATAGAATGAAAATGCCGGCGTCGAATTAAAAATACTATCTTTCTTTTCCCATATATTATCCGTAGCAACCACTGCGCCCTCGTACTTTAAAGTACGGACTGCAGCAACTGCCGACATCAATAGTTGTGGATTACTATATGGCAATGGCTCGAACTCGCCACCCACCAAGATCCAACTAGCAGCATCGTTAGCAGTAAGGTTAAAACCCTCATCAGATTTACGGGTAATCATCCAAAAGAAGCCCTCTACACCGTTGACTTTCATCTCAATGCTTTCAATCTGCTCCGGAGCAAAACCGTAAATGGTTCGGTCGCGCCACATAGAAGGCTCGGTAAAGAATCGGGTGGTCAAATACCCGTTAAAACCTTGGATGTAAACTGAAAAGGGTAATTCTGAATCGACCATTCGGTAATAGGTTCCCAGCATATCCGGTGTCTCTGTGCCGACGATGTAGCTTTTCACTAATTCGTCTCCGCTATATACCTCTACCCATTTACCGTATACCTCCATACGCTTATTCACTGCAGGAACGGCACTCTTGGAAACAAAATTCTTCAGCGTTACACTACCCAAGGTTTCTAGCAATACTTCAATAGCGTCCTTGCGTACAGCGTGTTCTCCGTCTACTAACCAACCGTGTTCCGTACGCTCTAAAGTCACTTGGGAAGGTTTCTTGTCGCTTATGATCACCTTGGTAATCCTTGATGTATCTGCAAAGGCGAAATCGTACTGTACCTTGAGTTCTTCCATACCGTCGCTCTGCGCTGGAGAGCCACAGCCAATGGCAATTGCTGCAAACAGTAAGCTATAAATACTATTCTTAACGGGCATATTTTCTTCTTCTGTATAGGGTTAACAAGCTTGCAACAAGTAATAATAATACCTCTGGTAATGCTACATTAATAGCTTTCCATTTGGCTGCCTCATTGCTCAACTTATCCTCATTGAGTAATCTCAATTTAATATCGCGCGTACGCGTTTCCATTAGTCCACGGTCGTCCAGCATGTAGTCGGTTAGATTCATTAGCAAATCGTCATTGCCGTATTGAATGTTAGTGTATTGATCAAATCCTAGCGGCAGAGGTTGACCACGAGGAAGTTCAGGGTTAATCAAATTCACTTGGTTGCGAATGATATCACCATCACTGAAAACAGCTATGCTGGTAGGTGCACTTTCCTTGATTTGAGGCAATGCATTTCCTGCCTTACGGGGAGCTATCCTATTGGCATAAGTACTTTCGAAGATTCCTTCCAGGAGGACACCTGCGAGCAAATCTTTGATGCGGAAGGTGCGTGGATCTGGACGGTTGTACAAGCTTCCTAAACTCACTGTATGCGGTGCAGGTGTGCTCTTGGCATTGGTTGAGCTTAACAATAGTGGTGTTTTTAGAATTCCTGGTGCCTCTAAAGTATCAAGGGTGCTTACGAATTCACCTTTTACCGCATTAAGGTTAGCTACCGCTGGATGCGTTGTTGGCCCCAATAGTGGGAAGTATACCCAAGGGCTAATGCTGCGTCTGTCATTAATACCAGCACAACGTATGTCTTGGATGAGGTTCGTGTTAACGCGAACGCCGTATTTAAATAACAGGTCGGTAAGATTTAAATCGAAATACGTTGGGTAGGCTAAGAATTCTGGTCCAAAGCTTAAGCTGTCCATTTCAGCGTGAACTCCATCTACAAACCACATAAGGTGTCCCCCACCCATGAGGAATTGGTCCAGCAGGTATTTATCCAATTCAGAGAAGGCCTTTGTTGGTTTTGCTACTACTGCAAGATCAAAACTGTTCAAGCGGCGCACCATGTCTTGTATGTCCGGTGAACCGTCGGCCTTTGCCTTGTAGGTCTCCATGGAAAAGCGCTCGACCGCGTAATGCTCACTTAAGGCCAAGCCGATACCGGCGGTCTGTGAAGCCGTGAGCTCTCCGTGCCCAGTAATCATGGCTATTTTTTGTCGTTCGGTTTGCAATAATGCAGAAAGTGAACGCGCCAAGTTGAACTCAAGTTGTTGTATGCTAATGTTTACTTGCTCTGCTGGATCGAATACCATCACATCTTCTAACAGAATAACGGTTTCTTCTTTCTCTTGGTAACTCATCACTGCCGCCGGAAAGACATTTAGCACGCTACCACCGTCCTTGGTTTTCACCTGAAGCTGGACTGCATTGATTCCTTTGGTGGCCAATTGGTTTTTGAAATCTGCTTGCTTTTCAGCTTCGTTCGGATTGATGAACTCAAAGAATATATTGCCGTTGCGTGCACTCAACTCTTCGAGCATGAATTGCGTTTCTAGCTTTAGACGCTCAAAACCTGCTGGGAATTGGCCCTCGAGGTAGACCTTGATAAGCATGGGCTCTTTGACTTGGTCCAATAAGGATTCCGTGCCTTCGCTCAGCGAATACCTTCCCTCTTCGGTTATATCTAGTCTAAATCGTACGCTTTGGCTGATAAATATAACCATTGCTGCACCTACAAAGTATGCTATTATAGTACGTCCCGTCGAATGCAGATGACGCCTGCTCAGTACGATGAACGTTCCAGATAGGAACAGTAATACCACTCCAATAAAGTACCCTAAATCGCGGCCGTCGAGTACGCCACGAGAAACAGACGTGTAATGTTCGTTAAAGCCAAACTGGCGCATAGTAAGTTCCCAGCCGCTGAATTTATAGATATCTGCCAATGCGTCGAAGCCAAGGTACATTCCCATATTTAGCGCTACCCCTAGAATGAAGGCTACCACATTGTTTGAAGTAAGCGCGCTCGCGAAAAGTGCTACCGCAGTGTAAGCCGCACCCAATGCTAAAAGACCAATAAATGACCCACTGGCTGAACCCCAATCAATATTTCCCACAGGCGAGCCCAGGGCACTTATGCTCCAGAGATAGATCAGTGTAGGGGCAATACTCAATACCACTACGGAAAGTGTACCCAAGTATTTAGCGACAACAAGCTGTGTGGTCGAAATTGGTCGAACGGCCAAAAGCTCCATCATTCCCGAACGAATCTCATCGCTGAAAACGCGCATGCTTACTGCTGGAATAAGGAACAAGAACACCCACGGCGCCAAACCGAAATAGTTTGTCAACGAAGCATAGCCGGCCTCGAGCAGGTTGAATGGACCGTTAAATATCCAGAGCATCAAACCGTTGATCAGTAAGTAAATGCCTATTATCAAATAGCCTAATATACCCGAAAAGTAGAGCTGTAATTCTTTCTTTAGTTGTGCAATCATACTTTACTGCTATCGGTCTTTAGGCACGTCCATGTCTGGGGTTTATCGTAAAATAACGCTTTGGTCTTTGGCCATACCTCTCCAAATAACGTGCTTTGGCGGTAAGCGTTTAAATCGGCTTCACTATCCCACATACTGTATGTAAAAAAATGTCCTTCACTCTCGAGCAAGTGCACGCCGTGGCAACCGGGCTGACTAGCTATGCGATTTCTGCTTTGTGCAAAAATGTCGCGAAACGCAGCACCCTCCTCCGAGCTAGGGTCAATGGCTAATTTAACAATGCGTTCTATCATAAGAAATCAATACGTACCCAATCGTGAATCTTCATTCCGATTAATTCATTACTACCTCGGATATGTTCTCCACCGCTCTTACCCACTGCTACGGAAAGCATGCCTTCCTCGTTCCATAAGGCCGCTAATTTTCCTTGCGGAACGTCAGCGATGCGGTCGTAAATCTTCTTCATACTTCTATTCCGGGCCAATTCCACCGAGAAGGTCCTACCCTTCAATTGGTTTTGAAAACTTTCGCGAGAAATGTTTGTCACACACGTTCCCATGCGGTCGATATAAACGACATTTCCACTAATAGCAAAATCGCCAATCCCAGCCGCGGGCTCTTTGACCTTTTTTACCGAATTGATGGAAGGACCGAGCATTTCTAATTTTCCTCCACTAAATAAGTGGGCTGCGGCGGCGGCAAACAACTCTTTTTCGTCGTTGAGGTCAATCCCACGAATGTCTAGAATTCGAGCACCGGTTATTTTCTCGTTTTTCAGGACACTGGTAAGCAAACCGTTGTTGGTACCCAAAAAGAATTGGCCACAAGCTTTTAAACAGATGTATTCGCCACCTTCCATAGGAGAGGTTCCAATCATAACACAATGTATGGTGCCTTTGGGGAAGTCGCGGTACACACCTCTGAGCATATGAGCAGCTTCTAGAATGTTGTGCGGCTCCACCAAATGACTGATATCCAATAATCTAGCTTCTTCTATACGGCGTATTAAACGAATCTTCAGCCTAGCGACAGTATTGTCGCGAAGTCCGTAATCCGATATTAATGTGATTATTCCCATAGATGCTCGCTAGCGGAAGTGGTGTATTGGTGAAAATGTAGTTACTTTGTCAAAAGTAAAGCAATTCCGCCTTCTAAAATAGTACTCAACACAGCAGTAATTGACACAAAAAGTTTTTGAACTCACGTCGGCTGATCCAGCCCAGTTGTACGGGCCAAGCAACACCTATCTTAAGCAGATTGGCGCATACTTTCCAGCACTCAAAATTGTTGCTCGTGGTCACGAGATAAAGGTTACGGGTCCAGAGGACACACTAGAAGAGTTTGAGGACAAACTCGAAGCTATTGTGGCCTATGTAAGCAAAAACAAGCGCTTGGATAATCGAGCTTTAGAGGAGCTCATTCAAGCGAAGGATACTGCCCGTACGAAACATACAATGCTCAAAGACGAAGTTATTTTAAACGGCCCGAACGGGCGCACAATCAAAGCGAAGACAACCAATCAGCACAAACTAGTCGAGAGTTCGATTACTAATGATTTAGTTTTCGCCATAGGCCCCGCAGGAACTGGTAAGACTTATACTGCGGTTGCCTTGGCTGTTGCGGCACTTAAGAACAGAGAGGTGCGCAGAATCATTATGACACGTCCTGCCGTAGAAGCTGGCGAAAACTTGGGTTTCTTGCCTGGAGATTTGAAAGAAAAATTAGACCCTTACTTGCAACCTCTCTACGATGCCCTTCGAGACATGATCCCCAAGGAAAAGCTCGAGTTTTATTTAGAAAACAAAACCATTGAGATAGCACCGCTTGCCTTTATGCGCGGTAGAACACTCGACGACGCTTATGTCATTCTCGATGAAAGTCAGAATACCACAACCTCTCAAATGAAGATGTTCCTAACCCGTATGGGCGAAAATGCACGCTTTATTATTACAGGAGATACCTCACAGATAGATTTACCTAAACACCAAAAGAGTGGTCTCAAAGAGGCCATCAAAAAATTAAATGGTGTTAAGGGTATTGGGTTTGTAAACCTCGACGGTCGCGATGTTATCCGTCATCCTCTAGTTAAAAAGATTATTACCGCTTACGAGAAAAAAGATTGATAATGAATCGAGAGCCAACATATCAATTTTCAGGACAGACCAACTTCTACCGCGGAAAGGTTCGCGATGTATATACCATCGGCCATGATGTTTTGGTAATGGTGGCGACCAACCGTATTTCAGCTTTTGATGTGGTACTGCCGCGTCCAATTCCAGGGAAAGGCCAAGTATTGAATCAAATTGCCGAGCATTTCTTGGTCGCTACTGAAGATATTGTTCCGAACTGGCGGGCAGTCACTCCAGACCCTCAGGTAACTATTGGGAAGCGTGCCGAACCGTTCAAAGTAGAGATGGTAATCCGCGGCTACCTTGCAGGCCATGCTGCACGCACCCACAAGAGCGGTTTACGCAAATTATGTGGCGTAGCCTTACCAGAGGGTATGAATGAAAATGATGCATTTCCAAAGCCCATTATTACCCCTACGACGAAAGCCGAGCATGGCGATCACGACGAGGACATCTCTCGTGAGGACATCATAGCCAAAGGCATCGTGAGTGAGGCAGATTATTTGCATCTTGAGAAATACACGCGTGCCTTGTTCCAACGCGGTACTGAGATGGCCGCCGAGCGTGGACTTATCTTAGTAGATACGAAATATGAATTCGGTAAGTTGACCGACGGCACGATTGTGTTAATCGATGAGATCCACACTCCAGATAGCTCACGCTACTTTTACAGCGAAGGCTATGCTGAGCGCCAAGAAAATGGCGAAGCGCAGCGTCAGCTCAGCAAAGAGTTCGTGCGCGAATGGCTTATGGATAATGGCTTCCAAGGAAAAGAAGGCCAGCAGGTACCTCAAATGACTGACGATTTCGTAAATCTAGTGAGTACTCGTTACCGCGAGTTGTTTGAAAAAATCACGGGAAAAACGTTCGAGCAAGCGCCTTTAGAGGGTGCCGAAAAACGTATCAAAGCAAACGTAGAAAACCACCTCGCCACCCTTTAGGAACAGTATTTGCTCCTTATGTTCTAACCCTTTTAAGAGAACGATGATGAAAACACTTAAGGCCACCACCCTTTTGGTATTCCTTTTGGTTGCATCGAATGCATTCGGGCAGCTCAAGGTCGTGCGCTTTGGTATGAAGGGAGGCGTCAACCTACCTCAACAAACCCTTAGCCTGAACGACATCTACAGCATCGTTAACGACCAGACCTACGATATTTCAAATATTCAAACTGAATTTAGTGACGGGGTTAACTTTGGGATGATTACTCGAGTAAGCCTGCCGCTTATTCCCGTTTACGTTCACGGTGAAGCACTCTACACCCAATTTGACGAGATCATTGCCATCACTGACGGTGGGATAGATTTCAATATAAACTCAACAGTTCAGCGCCTTGATTTCCCAATCAGCGCGGGTGCTAAAATAGGTCCAGCATTTGCTGGAGTGGGTGCCACACCTTCCATCCCATTTGCAAATAGAAGTGACCTATGGACGGCTGATGTAGATGCAAATTTCACTTGGGGCTGGCACATCCATGCAGGCGTTAAGCTATGGAGAATCCTTGGTGAGTTTAAATATGAAAGTGGATTTGGGATGTTGGCAGGCAATGTAAACTACAACTACAACGACACGGATTACCAGTTCGAACTAGACCAGCGTAGAGCACAGATGGTTATTAGCCTCGCCTACCTCTTCAAGTAATTATTCCTCGAGCAATTTCAAGTAACCTTTACTGTAAAAATGATGAATAATACCCACAGCGTAGGTATCGTGTTCTATACCAACCATACGTTTCTTGAGCTGAGATTTATTGACCCCATCAGTGGCGAGGTAGAAATAGGTGTATCCTAGAATACGGCCGCCCTCAATTAATATGGCACACTTCTCATTGTCTTTTCTACCGGGTCCAACAAGCGTTCCTTCTTGGGGAAACATATATTCACGAAGCCTACTTATTGGCAGCTCCCTGGCGCGAGCTTTCCACTGTAAATTTTTAGTGTGCTTAAAGTAATACTCACGGTCCTTGTCCAAAAGAAATGTAAACGGATCTAGTGCCTCGTTCATCATTACGCGCTGCAAAAACTCATAGAGTGCTTTGGGTCCCTCGAAATAAAACTGCGGCGCCTTATAACGAATGGGGTAAACCCTAACATACTCTACCATTGTACTTTTTTTCGGCTCAGTAAACAACCCGAAATTCAGAAAATCACGCTTCTTAGCATTGTTGTACATCGGGCGCTGTGCATCCACAGTTTGCTTGTATTGAATCTGCGCAATAGCTTCATTGCCAATATACTCCACCTCTAGACGGTGTGCATCAGCCTGCAAAGCCAAGGCCAGTTTATTATCCGCTACAAAGTGTCGGTTCACACTGTTCTGCAAGTCCTTACTGCTACCTATATATATGGGCTCTCCAACTTCATTATAGATATAATAAATGCCCACCTTATTTTGAAGGTTTTTCACCTGCTCCTTAAACGGATTGCGCTGCTCACTGGCCAATTTTGAAACGAAAACCTTATCCAAATAACTGTGGCGATCTTTCTGGAGTAAGATGCGCAGTAAATCGACCGTTAATCGTGCATCACCCTCCGCACGGTGACGGGCAGAATTTACCAGCCCGAGCTCCTTAGCAACTGTTTTAAGCCCATAATTTTCCCATTCCGGGAAGATGCGCTCACAATACGGTATCGTATCTAAGGTAGCTCGATGAAAATCAAAGCCAAATTGCTCGAATTCCTGCTGGAAAATGCGGTAATCAAAACCAATATTGTGCGCCACGAACGTAGTTCCCTTAGTAATCTTCACTAAGCGCTTTGCTAACTCATAAAACTTGGGCGCAGTGCGCACCATTTTATTGGTAATACCCGTCAGCTTGGTCACATATGGATCGATGGCCATTTGGGGATTTACTAAAGAGATAAACTGATCCACGATCTCTCCGTCTTCCATCACAAAAACGGCGACGTCTATTATCTTTTCGGCGCCCCACTTACCTCCAGTACATTCTATATCTATGACTGAAAATCTCACATTTAATAATTTCTCGCACCAAAAATAGCCGACCCAATACGCACATGCGTGGAACCATGGCCTAGAGCTAACTTATAATCCCCACTCATACCCATACTTAAGGTGGTCCATTGAAGCGGGTTTTGGAATTCATCAAAAAGTGATTTCAAGTAGGCGAACTCGGCACTCACAACCTTAGCATCAGAGGTGTTGGTCGCCATGCCCATAAGACCTTCCACACAAACATTAGGGTACTGGTCCAATTCTACGAGTATCTCACGGAGTTCCTCTTCGTTGAGACCAAATTTGGTGTCCTCATTAGCAATATGCATTTGAAGTAGACACGAAATCATTCGGTCGTGTTTTGCAGCTTGCTTGTTGAGCTCTACCAACACCTTTTTGCGATCTACACCATGAACCAAATGCACAAACGAGGCCATGTATTTAATCTTATTTGTCTGTATGTTACCAATCATGTGCCAACAAATGTCCTTAGGAAGTAACTCATATTTGGCAGCCATCTCTTGAATTTTATTCTCCCCAAAATGACGCTGTCCTGCATCATAAGCAGCCTGTATATCACTAGCAGGCTTCGTTTTGCTGACAGCCACCAACTGTACATCACCTAATTGCGTACGGTATTTTTTAATAGATGCTGCTATACTCATTTAAATAGATGGAGTAACATTCCACTTCTTAATTTGGGAGCAATATAGGTGCTTTTCGGAGGCATAATCCCTCCTTCTAGAGCTGTTTTTTTTAAAACTTCTATACTGACTGGAGGCAGTCTAAAACCTAAGGTCAATGCCTTGGCAGCCATAGCCTCACTTTGATCACAATCGCCCTGATGAATGTAGGTAATTCTTTTATCCGTCTGGGGATCCTTGATGCCCAACATTGGCTCCAAAACATAAGCCATTAAATAATTAGGCGGTAAAGAACGGTCGACCTCATCGGGTAAAATTACACTGTACCACTGCCCACCTATAAACAATTCCAGATCGCCCTGAATCTCTTCAAAGCCACTGGATTTAAGCGAGACATTGAAATTCTTTTTAAAATCGGCCAGAGTTATCTCCGAAGCATCTGTTTTTATCCAACGTTCGAATGAATCTATACCGAGGTCAGCCTCATCCATAAACATTGTGAGTATATGCTGCGCTGCATAATTGCCTTGTAAAAATTGTGCGACCCTGCAGGTGCTCCCGTACCGATGATGGCCATCCGCTAGAAAGTACTCCTCGAGATCCTCCAAGGAAGATTGTAAAGCAGTCATATGGTTGTTACCAACGCGCCACAAACGGTGACCTATTTCGTTAGTCGTGTAATAATCAAACAACGGCTCTTGGGCTTTAATACTCTGAAAGAGTTCCTTTCGACGCTCATTAGAGGCACCGAAAACCAATATAGGTTCTGCCTGAAAACCTGTTGTTTCCAAATAGTCAGCAAACAGACGCTCCCGACTATCCAACGTATTTTCGTGCAAATGAATTCGGGCTGAATTCACATCAAGTAATCCAATTAAACCTGTAAAAGTTTTACCATCCGCCTGCTGTTCATAGAGAAAGTAAACTTCACTTCTATCTTCCTTAAAAACACCGGACTTTATAAAATTATCTAAGCGTTCACGAATGCGCTGAAAGCGCTCTTCATTAGTCAAAAGAAGATCGATTTCAGGACGAATGACCTGAAGAAAAGAAAAGGGGTTGTTTTCAAGCTTATCCAAGAGCTGGCTAGCTGTATAGGATTCCATCGAGCGGCTTGGCACCAAATGTGCCTTGTTCCTCTCTGGGTGGTACGCACGTAGTGGTTTCAACATGTTAATTATCTGTAATTAGGTATGTGAAAGGTACAGCAAATAGGCCAATACAAATTAACTACGAAACAAAGACAAATACACAAAAGAAGGCCTTTGAAATCATAGGCCTTTTTACATATCAAGATACTTTTTAGATTGCGTCAATATGTGCCGCCAGTTCCGTACCAATACGATCTTGTGCCTCAAGCGTCGCAGCTCCAATATGCGGTGTAACGCTCAATTTGCCATTCATAAGCACCTTCACTGCCGGGGTAGGCTCGTTGACAAATACATCAAGGCCAGCACCCGCTACTTTACCACTCTCCAGTGCGTCTAGCAAAGCTTCTTCATTGATAACACCGCCACGAGCAGCGTTTAACAATACGACACCGTCTTTCATTTTTACCAACTCGTCAGTACCAATCAAATCGCCGCCTGGAACATGAACAGAAATAATGTCGCTCTCTGCCAGCACGTGTTCGAAACCTACGTTTTCACACGTGAACTTCGCCGATTGACCGTCGAAGAAAGATAATTCTACATCTACGTTATTCTCATGAATATCAGAGAAAACAACCTTCATACCAGCACCTATGGCTAGTTTAGCAAGAGCTTGGCCAATACGACCAAATCCTACAATACCAAGGGTACGTCCACGCAACTCCGCTCCTTTTGCGTAGCTCTTCTTTAACGCACCAAATTTAGAGTCGCCTTCGAGGGGCATTTGACGGTTTGAATCATGCATAAAGCGCACTAAAGATCTCATATGTCCCATCACCAACTCCGCCACTGAGTGCGAAGAAGCAGCGGGAGTATTGAATACTTTCAACCCTTTTCCACAGGCATAGTCAACATCGATATTGTCCATACCAACACCACCTCGGCCAATAGCCTTGAGGGATGAACAAGCATCAATAATATCCTTTCCCACCGTGGTGGCTGAGCGAACGAGAATGACATCGATTTGCTCCTCGTTGATGTAATCAATAAGCCGATTTTGTGCAACTTTTGTTGTTGATAGCTCGTGGCCTGAAGCTTGAATGGCTGCAGCTCCTGAAGCTGAGATTCCGTCGTTAGCTAATACTTTCATTTAGAATTTATTTTCAAGTTCTTTCATACAGTCTAAAAGTGCCACAACACTGTCCAAATCCATTGCGTTGTACATGGAAGCTCTATATCCTCCTACAGACCGGTGGCCATTCACGCCATAGATTTTTTTCTCAGCAATAATTGCATCAAAAGCCTCTTTATGGGCTGCCTCGTCGTTCAACAAGAAACAAGCATTCATAGTAGAACGGTCCTCTACGGCGGCCGTGCCTGTAAAGAACGGATTGCGGTCAATCTCGTTGTAAAGCAATGCTGCTTTTTCTTCATTGCGCTTTTGGGCCGCTTCTACCCCACCATTGGCTTTCAACCAACGTAGCGTTAACATGCTTACATACACAGAGAAAACTGGTGGCGTATTGAACATACTGCCCTTAGAAATATGTGTGTTGTAGTCCAACATAGTCGGAATATAACGTCCCGATCTACCCAAGGCATCTTTCTTCACGATGACCAATGTTGCTCCCGCCGGTCCCAAATTCTTCTGAGCACCTGCGTAGATCAAATCAAATTTGCTCACATCCAAAGGACGCGAGAATATATCAGAACTCATATCACAAATCAACGGCGCCTCAGTCTGAGGAAACTTTTTAATCTGAGTACCATAAATGGTGTTATTCGACGTACAGTGAAAGTAATCCGCGTCATCTTCAATCTCGTAATCTTTTGGTATGAAGTTATAGTTGGCTTCTTTTGAAGACGCTAGTACTTCCGCATTTCCTAAACCAGCGGCTTCCTTGTAGGCTTTTGAAGACCAAGCTCCAGTATCCAAGTACTGTGCTTTTCCGTTTTCGCTCAAAAAGTTGAATGCAAGCATGGCAAATTGCATAGAAGCACCTCCTTGCAAAAAGAGCACTTCATAGGTGTCAGGAATTTGCAGTTGTTCCCTGACCAAAGCAACTGCTTCATCCATCACTGCGACGAAGCTTTTACTACGGTGCGAAATTTCAATAACAGACAATCCTAGATTGTCAAAATTGATCAAAGATTCAGAAACTTCTTTGAATACCTCTTGCGGCAGAATACAAGGTCCAGCAGAGAAATTATGCGTTTTCATTTTTGCCTTTTTTAAATCAGCTACAAAACTAAAATGTTCTAGAACCAATAAGGTTAAAGCAGACGAAAAGTTTCAGTTAATATCCACGAGCTTTCCACAAATTCCACTCCTTTGGTATGGCAGTCATAAATAACCATCAATTCTGCCACGTAGTGCGTAACTTTAGATCTCATTTTTGAATTAAATAACCACAAATATGTCTAATGGAATTTTCAACGTACCGATTGCATCAAACGAACCTATTTATGATTATGCGCCAGGTACACCAGAAAGAGAAGCACTTCTAGCTTCATACAAAGAGCAATATGCAGCTACTGTAGATGTACCTATGTACATTGGCGGTGAAGAAGTTCGTACAGGTCGATTGGGTAAACTAACGCCTCCGCACGAGCATGCCCATGTTCTAGGTCACTACCACATTGGTAACGAAAGCCACGTAAAGACTGCAGTGGAAAGTGCTCTTGCAGCCCGCAAACAATGGGGTGCTATGACTTGGGAGCACAGAGCGGCAATCTTTCTAAAGGCTGCAGAGCTGATCAGTACGAAATACCGTTACAAAATCAATGCTGCAACGATGCTTGCGCAGGGTAAAAACTGCTTTCAAGCAGAGATTGATGCAGTATGCGAGTTTGCCGATTTCTTGCGCTTCAATGTTGAATACATGACGCAGATCTACAGCGACCAGCCTGAGAGTGCTCCTGGAATCTGGAATCGTCTAGAATACCGCCCTCTTGAAGGATTTGTATTCGCTGTAACTCCGTTCAATTTTACAGCCATCGCAGGAAACCTTCCAGCGACACCAGCACTTATGGGGAATACTGTAGTATGGAAACCGGCAGACAGCCAGATTTTCTCTGCTAACGTGGTTATGGAAATTTTTAAAGAGGCTGGTTTGCCAGACGGTGTCATCAATCTCATCTACGTAGACGGTCCTGTCGCTGGAGATTATATATTTAGCCACAGAGACTTCGCAGGTCTGCACTTCACAGGATCTACTGCAGTATTCCAGCACTTGTGGAAAACCATTGGAACAAACATTGACAAGTACCGTGCTTACCCGCGTATCGTAGGCGAAACTGGTGGTAAAGACTTTATAGTGGCACATCCTTCGGCACCTGCACAGCAAGTAGTTACGGCGCTCTCTCGTGGTGCTTTTGAATTCCAAGGTCAGAAATGTTCTGCTGCTTCTCGTGCTTACATTCCTTCAAGCATGTGGCCTGCAGTAAAAAAAGGCCTATTGGCAGATGTCGCCACATTCAAAATGGGTTCTCCAGGAGATATGGTCAACTTCATAAATGCAGTGATTGACGAGCGTGCCTTTGATAAAATTGCTTCTTACATCGATTTCGTTAAGGAACAAGACGACGCAGAAATCATCGCAGGTGGTGGCTATGATAAGAGCGTAGGTTACTTTGTTGAGCCTACTGTAGTGGTTACTTCAAATCCTAAGTTCCGCACTATGGTTGAAGAAATCTTCGGCCCTGTGCTCACCATTTACGTTTACGAGGATGCCGATTGGGCTTCAACCCTCAAGCTAGTCGATAACACCTCTGATTACGCCTTAACAGGTGCCATCTACTCTGCCGATCGCTATGCCGCAATTGAAGCTACAAATGCCCTTGAAAATGCTGCAGGTAATTTCTACATTAATGACAAGCCAACTGGTGCAGTCGTTGGCCAGCAACCGTTTGGCGGAAGCCGCGGCTCTGGAACAAATGACAAGGCAGGTTCGTACATGAACCTGCTTCGTTGGGTAAACGCTCGCACCATTAAAGAGTGTTTGGTTCCTCCAACAGATTACCGTTACCCATTCTTGGGATAATACATAGATTGAAAAATAAAGAGGGCGCTTAACGGGCGCCCTTTTTGTTCCTGTTAATTGGTCTTGTAATTTAATCGAATCGCATACAATAAGACGGGAATGCGAGAGCCAAAATTGTATCCAAGCTTCCAAGCCGTCTCTCCGTAAAAAAGAGCATTTGGACCCGCCCAGTTTCTTGTTCTACCGCGTTCTGCGGCCAATATCATATCTATGCGCGATGCGTCCTGCAATGGAGTAAGTAAAACCACTTCACCCAAATCGTCATAATAAAATCCATCACTGAAATTATAGTTGGTAAACCCAGCATTCATAGTCAATCCAAAGTAAGTTTCTCGGTTGGCATTCCACGTGCCGGGATTTTGCCAATACCAGCGACGTCCAAATTCAATACGCGCATAATTCTGCGTCTCAACGTACAAATTGAAGTTGTAGTTAGCGCTTTCTACACTATTGCTCCCTCTGAGAAATCCGTGCGAATACAAAAGCCAACCCGAACTTTGTGTACGGTATTCTATACCCGCATCAAAATAACCGAAAGGCAATGTTAAAGGATTCCCCTTAATGACCAGTGAAGGAATATTCGGCTTGAAACGATCAACAATTTGTACACCCGGTTGCACCAAGCGCTGTGCATTTAACGAAAAGGTGAAAATGAGAGCCGCGATAGAAAATCCACGTGCGAGTAATGATTTCATATCCATAATCATCAACCTAAGAATTAATTTTTAGTGCAAGGAATCCTTGAACCTCTTTTCTTGTGAGGTAGACCACCTTCTTCGTTTCAAAGAACTCATCAGAGAAGAATTGGTTCAAATGGGTAAGCTGCGCCTTTAGGGGGCCCAACTCATCTGCCAAATCTCCCCCTTTCAAATACAACAAGCCGTTTAGACGCTTATCATCAAAATTTTTCGTGGCCAATTTTCCTTTGATCCATGGTATAAAGCGTTGCATATGAGTCACCGCACGAGAGACGACAAAATCATATTGGTACTTCAATTCCTCAGCGCGAATATGCGATCCTTCCACATTCTCCAATCCAAGCGCCTCTGTTACCGCATTGACGACTTTGATTTTTTTACCGATGGAATCGACCAAATGAAATTCTGTTTCAGGAAAAAGAATGGCCAATGGAATACCTGGAAAACCACCACCTGTACCGACATCAAGCACTACTTGTCCCGGCAAGAAATCATAGACCTTAGCAATGCCTAAACTGTGCAAGACATGCTTCAAGTAAAAGGACTCCATATCCTTACGACTAATGACATTGATCTTTGCATTCCACTCCTCATAAAGAGGCCCAAGGCGCTCAAATTGCTCCTTCTGTTTTGGGGTCAATTCTAGAAAGTGCTCGAAAATAAGTTCAGCTGTATACATGTAGCAAAGATATGCCCGGCAGTTGGTACTTTTGTCCCCAATGAAATTCCAACTCAAACATACCGATGCAAAGAGTTCGGCACGCGCAGGAACCATCACAACAGATCACGGTCAAATACAAACGCCCATCTTCATGCCCGTGGGAACTGCGGGTACTGTAAAGGGCGTGCATACCAAAGACCTGAAGGAGGACACAAAAGCTCAAATCATCTTGGGCAATACCTACCACCTTTTCTTACGTCCTGGGACTGAGATATTTAAAGATGCAGGCGGTCTGCATAAATTCAACGGTTGGGATCGACCTATACTCACGGACAGCGGTGGCTACCAAATATACAGTCTTGCAAACCAGCGCAAGATCACCGAAGAAGGTGCCACTTTCGCCTCTCACATCGACGGTACGAAACACTTGTTCACGCCTGAACGCGTCATGGATATCCAGCGTGAGATTGGTGCAGATATCATAATGGCCTTAGACGAATGTCCACCGTATCCAAGCACCTACGAGTACGCCAAAAAGTCTATGCATATGACCCATCGTTGGCTCGATCGCTGCTTTGACCGACTAGACCAAGTGAAACCCTTATACGGCTACAACCAAGCGCTTTTCCCAATCATCCAAGGCTCCACATATGAAGACCTCAGAAATGAATCGGCAGAATACATCGCTAGTAAAAATGCTGATGGAAATGCCATTGGAGGGCTAAGCGTTGGAGAACCTGCTGAGGAAATGTACAGGCATGCTGCCGGTGCATGTGCCATCTTGCCAAAAGACAAGCCACGGTATCTGATGGGCGTTGGTACACCATCAAATATCTTAGAAAATATCAGCCTCGGGGTGGATATGTTTGACTGTGTCATGCCTACTCGAAATGGACGTAACGGTCAAATATTTACCAGCGAAGGAATCGTAAATATCCGCAACAAAAAATGGGAAAACGTGCACGAGCCTCTTGATACAAAAGGAACAAGCTTCGTGGATAGCCAATATACTAAGGCCTACGTGCGCCATCTTATTCATAGCAAAGAAAGCCTCGGTGCTCAAATTGCCTCTATGCACAACATCCGCTTTTATCTCTGGTTGGTGGAACAAGCGCGCGCGCACATCATAGCCGGTGATTTTACAAGATGGAAAAACGAAATGGTTCCGAAATTAGAACGTAGATTGTAGTTGTGAACAAGCTGGATTGGTACATACTGCGCAAATTCATAGGCAGCTTCTTTTTGACTATGATTTTAATCTTGGCCATTGCTATCGTTTTCGACATCAGCGAAAAGATCGATGATTTCCAAAACGGCGCTACCATGAACGAAATTGTCTTTGATTACTACGTCAATTTTGTGGCCTTCTACGGAAACCTATTTAGCGCACTTATCCTCTTTATATCCACCATCTGGTTCACCTCAAGAATAGCCTCAAACACAGAAGTGGTGGCTATCCTCACCTCAGGCACCAGCTTTAATCGGCTGCTTCGCCCATATTTCATAGGAGCTACCATCATCTGTATTCTATCCCTGACGTTGAATCACCTGTTGGTACCGCAAACCAATATCAAGCGGATTGCCTTCGAGGAGAAGTACATCACGGGGGTGAATCGTCCCATTAATCAAAAAGTTCACAGGCAAGTACTACCGGGCCATTATGTATACTTTGAAACCTTCTCCGGCCTTCGTCAAAGCGGTTACCAATTCACTTACGAAACCTTCGACGATCATCGACTCATATCCAAACTGAGTGCTGATTTCGTTCGTTTAGATACGGCCGTTGGTACCTGGCGCTTAGACAACTACCGTCTTAGAAAGGTAGATAGCCTTGGAAATGAATTCATCGCAACGGGTAGACGATTAGACACAGTCCTTCGGTTCACTTCTGAACAAATCGCACCCAAGCTGAGTTCCATTGCAACGATGAACTCAAAAGAACTCAGGGCCTTTATTGCCCAAGAAGAAATCACTGGAAACGAAAACATCGCATCTTATCAAATGGAGATGCAGCGCCGCTCCTCCTACCCGCTTAGCTCCTATGTCTTTGTGCTGCTCGCTGTATCCTTGGCAAGCCAGAAGAAACGTGGAGGACTTGGTATTAATATAGCCATTGGATTAGTCATTTGTGCCGTTTATGTTTTTGCTATGCAGATCTCTCAAACCTTCGCAACAACAGGAGTTTTATCTTCCGATAAATGGCTGGGGAAAACGTTAATGTGGATTCACATTCAACCTGCAGAATTTGCCATCTGGTTACCTAATCTACTGTTCGCCGTCATCGCTTTATGGCGATACAATAAAGCGCCGAAATAAAATGAGTTCATACACGAAGGATCAACTCAATCTGCACTTCATTGTGTTCATCTGGGGCTTCACCGCCATCCTCGGTAAGTTTATAAGTATCGATGCTTTGGCATTAGTTTATAACCGTACGGCAGTCACTTCGGTGGCCATTGGAATATACCTACTTGTCTTGGAAAGAGGTTTCAAAGCCAATTCAAAGGACCTTCTCTTTATGTGGCTTTGTGGTATACTTATCGCGGTGCATTGGATCACCTTTTTCGGAGCAATCAAAATTTCAAACGTCAGCATCACACTAGCAGGTGTTTCTACCGGGGCCCTTTGGTCCTCGTTACTAAGTCCGATTTTATCCAAAACAAGGTTCGACCCCACAGAACTTCTGCTCGGACTATTAGTGATCTTGGGAATAGGTATCGTTTTTTACGAAGAACCCAATACAGCCGATATTAGACATTTATCTTATTTCGGTATCGAACTGACCAATTTTCAATTGGGGCTAATTATCGCGCTTTTCAGCTCGATGCTGAGTGCCTCTTTTAGCATACTCAACAAGCAACTTGTCACCCGTTATCCCAAACCCGTACAAGTCACTTTTTGGGAACTCACTTTTGCGTTTCTTTCCATAGTGTTGTATTGGCTTATCATCGGTAACAACCCGATGAACCTGTGGGCTACAGAAAATTCTGATTGGATATATATTGCCATCCTCGCGCTGGCCTGTACCGCTTATCCGTTCATAAAAAGTATTGAACTGCTCAAGCGCCTCTCGCCCTTCAGTGTGATGCTTGCCATCAATCTTGAACCTGTCTATGGTATACTGTTAGCTGCCTTATTTTTCGGCGCTTCAGAAAGTATGGCTCCCCAATTTTATATTGGTGTATTTATCATATTCGGAACAGTTATCGCCAATGGTATTATAAAAGCACGCAAAAGAAAAGGCTAAAGCAATTTGTTTTGGTATTTTGCGAGTTGTGAAAACACATAAAACATGGAATACCTTTCATTCGAAAAACCTATTGAGGAGCTTGAAATTCAACTAAATAAAGCTTCTGAACTGGCAGATGAAACGGGCGTTGATATGGCCAAAACCATAGACGATATCCGCAAAAAGCTGGTGGACAAGAAAAAAGAAATCTACGGAAACTTAAGCGCTTGGGAGCGAGTTCAACTCTCGCGTCACCCTCAGCGTCCATATACACAGGCGTACATCGAAGCGCTGACTGAAGGGAATTTTATCGAATTACACGGCGATCGCGGCGTGAAAGACGACAAAGCTATGATTGGCGGTTGGGGAAAGATGGGCGACCAAACTTACATGTTCATCGGCCAGCAAAAAGGGGTGAACACAAAAATGCGTCAGTACCGTAACTTTGGTATGGCAAATCCTGAAGGGTATCGCAAAGCACTTCGATTGATGAAACAAGCTGAAAAGTTTGGAAGACCTATCGTAACTTTAATCGATACTCCTGGAGCTTTCCCTGGTTTGGAAGCTGAGGAACGTGGACAAGGCGAAGCAATTGCTAAAAACATTATGGAGATGTCTCGCCTCAAGGTTCCTGTGATTTGTATCATCATTGGCGAAGGGGCATCAGGAGGTGCCATCGGTATTGGTGTTGGCGATAAAGTTTTAATGCTTGAGAACACTTGGTATTCAGTGATATCTCCTGAAAGCTGTTCTTCAATTCTTTGGAGGTCTTGGGACCACAAGGAGAAAGCAGCAGAAGCTTTAAAATTGACTGCCACTGACATGAAGAAAAATGGATTGATCGACGGCATCATCAAGGAGCCATTAGGCGGTGCACACGCACATCCAGAATTGATCTTTGAAGAAGTTAAAAAGGCCATCATAAAGCATACTAAAGCATTGAGCAAATTGAGCCCTGAAGAACGCGTGGAACAGCGTATGGAAAAGTTCTTCAATATGGGCGTATACGCTGAATAAGAATTATGGAAGACCCGCAATACAGCAATCAAGCGCCAAGAAATCTTGGACAGACTACCAACCTGACCGCAGGCGGCCGAGTACCGCCACAGGCAGTTGATTTGGAAGAGGCTGTATTGGGTGCACTTCTCATTGATAAGAATGCGTTAGCCAAGGTTATCGACATCTTGCACCCCGAGGCGTTCTACAAAGACCAACATAAGGATATCTACAAATCCATCACCATTCTCTTTGGTGATAACCAACCTGTTGATATTCTAACTGTTGCCGCAGAACTGCGTAAAGAGGGAATCATAAAAAAAGCTGGTGGTGAGTCATACCTAGCACAGCTCAGCCAAAAAGTTAGTTCTGGTGCTCACATAGAGTACCACGCTCGCATTATTCTGCAAAAACACATTCAACGAGAGTTAGTACGTATTTCTTCAGAGATTATCGAGAGTGCTTTTGATGAGACTACCGATGTCCTAGAACTATTGGACAATGCCGAACAAAAGCTTTTTGAAGTTGCCCAGGGGAACTTGAAAAGAAATTACGAAAGTGCAGAAGACCTCATTCGTCAAGCGATCGATAAGATTGAGAATATTTCTAAGCAGGAAGGACTTTCGGGTGTTCCCTCGGGTTTTGCTGCATTAGACCAAGTTACTTCCGGTTGGCAACCTTCAGATTTGATTATTCTCGCCGCTCGGCCAGGTATGGGTAAGACCGCTTTTGTTCTATCTATGGCTAGAAACATGGCGGTAGAACACCAGAAAAAGGTCGCTGTATTCTCGCTTGAGATGTCTTCGGTTCAGCTGATTACTAGGATTATATCTTCCGAAACAGGACTAAGCTCTGAGAAGCTTCGTAAGGGAGATCTGACAGATAGAGAATGGAATAACCTTACTTCAGGCGTAAAAGACCTGGAAAAAGCCAGTCTCTTCATTGACGACACCCCAGCGCTCTCCGTGTTCGACCTTCGTGCGAAGGTTCGTCGTCTAGCGAGTACGCAAGGTTTGGATTTGATTGTCATCGACTACTTACAGCTGATGACTGTAGGAGGATCTAAAACACAAGGCAACCGTGAGCAAGAGATCTCAACCATTTCTCGTTCACTAAAGTCTATCGCGAAAGAACTCAATGTACCAGTAATTGCACTTTCGCAGCTGTCTCGTGCCGTTGAAACACGTTCAACATCAAAGCGTCCACAACTCAGTGACCTTCGTGAATCTGGTGCTATTGAGCAAGATGCCGATATAGTAAGCTTCATTTACCGTCCTCAATACTATGGTATTGAAGAATGGGAAGATGGAGATCCTTCAGAAAACCAAGCTGAAATTATCATTGCGAAACACCGTAATGGTTCGTTAGAAGATGTTCGACTTAGATTCATCGCAGAACTTGCCAAATTCGCCGATCTCGACCAAGGTTCTACCATGATGATGGAAAGTAAAATGAACGAAGGTGGTGGAGTTACACATTCGAACGACGGGTACGATAATCTTCCTACACCAGGTCTTGACGGAGGTGATGTACCTTTCTAAAAACACCATATTCACACTATTCATTTCGCTATTCTTCAGCGTTTCAAAAGGTCAAGTCCTTATTCCTATGGATTATGAAGGACAAAGGAATCATTTGAAAGCCTATGGTCTCGTTTACGAGGCTATTACTTCCGGTTACGATTGCCATTGGCTACTCAACTATAGAGGTGGGTCGTTTGCCATCCTTGATGCTGATCAAAATATAGTTGAAAAAGCATTGCTCAAGGGAATATCCTACGAAAAAAATAGTGCCCAAACTCTACTCAGCCTGATGACTGAACTTAAAAGCCCAAGCACTAATACCAATAGTATTGAACTTGAAAGGGTGCCTAAAATTGCCGTTTATTCTCCAGCAGGCAAACAACCTTGGGACGATGCTGTAACTCTAGTGCTTACCTATGCCGAAATTCCATTTGTCACCATATACGATGAAGAAATACTTACTGGGCAACTGGAAGAATACGAATGGCTCCACCTCCACCATGAAGACTTCACTGGTCAGTACGGTAAATTCTACGGGGCATACAGAGATGCAGCTTGGTACATAAATCAAAAGGCTCTGTTCGAAGCAGATGCGCGCGCGTTAGGCTATTCTAAAGTAAGCCAAGTGAAAGGTGTTGTGGCAAAAACCATTTCATCATACGTCAATAATGGTGGCTTTCTCTTCGCAATGTGTTCAGCCACCGATTCCTATGATATTGCCTTAGCTGCAGAAGGCGTAGACATCTGTGAAAGTATGTTTGATGGAGATCCGTCCGCTCCAGGGGCAGCCCTCCAGCTAGACCATTCAAAGTGCTTTGCCTTTGAGAATTTCATATTGGAAACTAACCCCTTACGATACGAGTATTCATCCATTGATATCACTGAGAAACGGGTACGCAAATTGAAGGAAAATCAAGACTACTTTGAGCTGTTTGATTTTTCGGCGAAATACGACGTGGTACCAACCATCTTGGTTCAAAACCATACTTCGCTTGTCAAAAGCTTTTACGGACAAACCACCGCCTATAGCCTAGAAACTCTTAAGCCTTCTACTACTGTATTAGGTTCAAATAAGGTTGATAAGGCCGCTCGATACATTCATGGCACCTTTGGGAAGGGGTATTGGACTTTTTACGGTGGTCACGACCCAGAGGATTACCAACACCGCGTGGGCGATGAGCCTACTGATCTAATGAATCATCCGAATAGCGCTGGTTATCGATTGATTCTAAACAATATTCTTTTCCCAGCAGCAAAGAAGCCGCCACAGAAGACCTAGTTAAACAAGGTCCAGCGAGCACTAAGCTGAACCCAACGGTCTGTCCTCGGTGTTGCACCGAAAGCATAGTAATTGTAATCTGTTAATCCCTCTAAGGCATTTACGACTCGTACGCCTGCTATAAAATTCGCTATTCGCGCTTCAAATAAGGCGGTTACCCAAGGATAACTGCCGGCTAAATGATCGGTCTGCATGGCCCAGATAGGCACACCCACCAAATACGTTGGTGTATAGAAAGCGTCCTCAATACTCACATTGATTCCCACCTTCAACTCAAACTTTGTTCCGATACTCATTTTATAATTTGCCTCTGTAAAACCGCCCCAATTCGGTGTGGCAAATCCACCAAACGAAGATTTGTAGGCGCCATAGCCCTGAACACTTAAGTTCAAGCCTTGCCTATCACTCATTAATCCGACCTGTGCTCGAGTGTAGGTTCCGTCCCAAGCTGCTAATTCATCGAAAGATTCCAGGTAACGTATACCTGTTATCTGTGCACCGTAAAGGAGCAATTCCTTTTTCCAAAGCTCCCCTTGCTTCCAATCTAACCTTGCCTCATTCTTGAAGTAAGACACTTCGATATCCCTAAAATCATATGAATATCCGTAAAGTTGCTCGAACCGATACATCTTTGGTTGGTGCAGGAGATTAAGACTAACAGAAAAATCACCAGGGAACTTCGGTATAGAAACTTTGTTTCGTAGATCATAACCACGGGCATTAAAACCAAGAAGATGTATTGCGTACGTTCCTCTAAACGAAAACACGTTCTGTCGATGTAAAGCTAAAGTACCTTTAGCTCTAACGAATGGTTGAAGTGTATTGTTGAAAGACTCAGTAACCGTACTGCTGTCCGTTCTAAAGGCATCCCAGCCTCCTGAATTACTTACTAAGTTCTCTAATCCTACATGGGTTTGTAGAGCATAGTAAGCTCTGGTTGCGGCAAGTTCTCCTAAAATCTTGTCGTGATGCAGAACAACCTCTGCACTTGTCAATCGTAACGAATCGCTATAATAAAGCGTTCTACTGTCCAATTCTGGTACTACAGTCGTGCTGTCCCAAAAATATTCAGTCTGTTGTAAATCATTTTGAATTGCCCACACCGCACTCTTAAGCTGCGCTTTTAAAGTGATGTCCTTTAAATGATGATAGTACATGAAATGTAAGCTTTCTTCATACAATTCGCCGCGGTTGTTAGCTACACTAAAGTTTCTTCGTAATGTCGGCACATTAATTTCAAAGAAATCTGGTGAAATGAGACCGCCGTGCTGACCACTCCTCGCATTAAAGAAACTAAATTCAAAACCGTGCAACGGTAAGGTTCGCTTACCCTCGTTATAGACGCCGTCTTGACGCATTTTGATATTAAGCTCGTGTCCGTCTGTACCTTCATTGCGGTATAATCCCAGCGCATTCGAGCGTAAATAATCGACCCATAGTTGTTTTGCAGAATCTACGGGTGACATTGTCTTTAGACCAAATAGCTGACCGCCACCGATACCTGTAAGTACAGTCAGATCGGTTTTAGGTGAAGTAGCACTGTGATAATTCGGCATCGCTAGATAAGATCTTGAAAACTGATGCCAACCGTCTAATTCTGGAGTTAGATAAGGATCCAGTGCATCGTACTGTATACCACCTATGGCTGAATTCTCTCGTACCGTCCACTCCCACGAGTTAGACCTCCAAATTTCAGACTCAGCCTTGTTATTCATTAGAAGCGTTAGGCTATCCGTAGGCTGATCATCTAAACTCATAAAATACCCTTGTCTATAGACCACTGTGCTCAATCCCCTTACACTAGCAGCCTGAGGTTCATTATCAGTAGTATCTAGAACTTCATATACACTTGCAGCTTCAACTACAATGTCGCTTAAGTCTCGGTAAGCACTTGTATCAGATTGACCAAAAGCGCTAGCAGTAAATAACAAGAGTAAAGATGTCAACAAGAAGGGCCTCATACGGGCGTAAACTTAATCAATAATGCTGCAATAACGGGTAAACGCTGAGTTTAGCGCATAAAAAAGCCCAACCTATTGCTAGATTGGGCCTGAAAAATGGCGGCGACCTACTCTCCCGGAAGTACCAGTACCATCGGCGCTAATGTGCTTAACTTCTCTGTTCGGAATGGGAAGAGGTGATCCACACTGCGATAACCACCATAAACTTTAAA